>LSQX01315501.1_pt3 | contig 41710 bp, 38 predicted proteins | sample 654561 | NCBI WGS metagenome assembly LSQX01 (sample SAMN04489861, study PRJNA283612) | anaerobic digester metagenome | isolation source: 4 biogas reactors fed with cattle manure at either 37C or 55C with and... | place: Denmark: Kongens Lyngby | collected 2014 | reverse complement strand
GAAGCGGTTGTCTGATTTAGAAATGCATTCCGTTCGATTGTATCCATCACATCGCGTTCTTTAAGAGATGAAAAATCATCTCCAGCCGGATCAGTTCCATCAAGGATATACGCAATAGTGGCTTCATCGATCCACTGTTCCGTGTATATGTAATCGGCATGTGTCTCTGCCATGGTCAGGGACAAACTATGGTTCATCTTTTGATAGAATTCATAATCATCGGGAGGGAGCTCTTTTGCGGTATCATAGACCAGCAGATTCTTATAAGACGGAGCAGCATGTTGTAGTTGGATCGCGATACTGGCAGCTATCCCCTCAGCACGTTTTTGCAGTTCAGATATTACAAAATTATGGTGATAATTCGATATGATATAGGCGGGAATAGCCATGCATATGGTGATGATGAGAACAATCAATGACAGGATTACGATTTTTGGGTTGATTCGAAGGGGACCAGTAAAACGCATCGGTTACTAATAATCTCCATAAATCAATGAATTAAAAGCACATTATCATGTTTTGCCATCTTCGTATAGTTATGAATTAATTACAATTTTGATGTTGAATAATTGATTGGGCGATTATCCCACAGTATCAATTGAACGGAGGCGGAACATGTAGCTGCATGTAGGAATAAACCTATATGAGTCAGGCATGATGAAATTGAAGATTCCGATCCGGATAAGCCTTACCTTTTTACGGTCTTTGTATATACTGGACACTACAAGATATGTGGAGCACGACAGAACAATGAATACACGAAGAAATATTGGCCTTATCATCAGCCTTGCCGGTTTTGCCATCACCATCAACACTTTCCCTGCTTTTGTAACATGGTTTTCAGAACGGTTTGGCATACCTTCGGGGAACTTCGGTGTAATTTTTTTTGCTCAGTATGTAGCATATGCCATCGGTTCGGTTGGCATAGGGAAATTGCATGCAACCAAGAAACTCCCGTTGAGAGCAATCATGATCATCACTTTGCTAGCAGGATCAATCGGAATATTCTTCATAGGTGCAATGATAAATTTTGTAAGCCTACTGCTACTCATGATGCTCATCGGTTTCAGTGGAGGAGTGATGGAATCGATAGGAACGGCTCTTTTGGCAGAGAGTTCCAAGAATGGAAACATGATCTATTCCTCACAGCTCTTTTATGCTCTGGGAGCTTTTTCTGCTCCTTTGATCATAGGAATCGCAATCAATGCAGGTGTTGCCATTCCTGTAATTGGCAGGACAGTCGGTGGTTTTGCCATTGCAATCGGTTTGCTTGTGTTTTATCTGGTGTTCTCTCCTGATAAAAATCCAGTATATTCACGTTCTGCTAATGAAACGATAGGTAGTACATCACTACATGCCGAACCAAGCCACAAAGGTTTTGCTTGGCTTTTTACAGCTATGGTCAGCTATGTGTTCATGGAAAGTGTCATTGCCAATTGGCTTCCGACATTTCTCAAAGAAGCAAGGAATACGAGCACGGGAAATGCATCGCTGTATCTCACGGCATTTTGGATAGGATTAGCGACCACACGATTGGTGTATACGTTCTTTAATAAAAAGAGCACGAAGATTCCCCTGATCGCACAATCGATCATGTTGTTGGTCACAGTCGTCGCTTTGATGCTCACCAGTGAACGGACTCATCCTGCCATCATGATCATCATCATAGCCCTCATCGGAATTGGAGCAGGACCGATATGGCCATTGATAGTGGAACACGGGGCGACCACCTATAAAAATGAATCGCTAGTGATGTACCTCGTCGCAGCCGGAAGCATCGGGGCAATAGTAGGTCCTTCTTTATCGTCCTTCGTCTTCACTTACACATCCATTTCAATAATGGGTTTGCTTTTAGTGATGTATGAGATTATCTGCCTGATCACAATAAGTATCGCTGTCAATAGGCGATAGCAAGATGTGTGATCTCAATACACGTCAGGCTCATGAAAATAACAAGGACATGGTAATTTCCCATGACTGAAGCATACATATCTGGTTTCAGCACTATTTCACGAGATGTTTCTCTAGGGTTCGAAGGCAATCATGTTAACAACCGAGCCAATTAATTCCTCAATGGATTGGGAAAAAAATTGTCTCCATGAGGATAGAAGATTTAAACCTAATAATAAAATCCCCTTTTGTTGGATGACAGATCCGCAAAAGGGGGTTATGTTTCTAAAACTGGATTACAATATTACACTATGTAGGTGAGTATCATGTAACTTCCATGAGCTCGACGACAGCTCCGTCTTTTGTCTGGCAGAACACCACGCGCTTATGCTCGTCTATCGTCATCGGTCCAAGCAGTAGGTCCAGACCTTTCATCGCTTTTTCCAGATTGTCTACCATGAATCCTACATGCGGTTGGCTTTTCACCGGTTCCAGTACCGGCGAATCATCCTCATAGCGCAACCATTCAATCTTGAAAGGATGTTGCTCGGCATCGGTGATCCACACTTTATTGGGAGCATAATAAAACTCCCCTACACGTTTCTTATAGCTACGATATCCGACATGATCAAATTTCATCAGGTTCCTCCGTACATGATTTCAATCTTTCAGCGGAAGCTTGATCGGCGTTCCGCCCTGTTGCGCGCTTCGGTCTGCAGCTTCGATGATCTCGAACGTTTTAATGGCATCGTCCAAATCAACGATGCATCGTTCACCATCGAGTATCGTGCTTACAAAGTGGTTTACTTCTTCGGGGAACGGATGATGCGATACATCTCCGGAATCAGGTGTCTGTACCGGTAATGTGATCCAATCGTGCTGGCCCGGCAAGGCTTTCTTTGCCCAGAAGCGGTCATTAATCAATGTCCCCTTTTCTCCGTACAGTTTGAGATTATAGATGTAGGGACAGATCACATCGTAGGAACAGCAGACTTTCCCCATGGTTCCATTGGCGAATTTGGTCACAAAGGTAATGGTGGTATCCTGTTCGAAATCGGGTCGATACCTACCGGACAGCGCAACGACTTCCGTAGCGTCGGATTGCATGAACCAGCGCAGACCGTCCACGGCATGACATCCTCCGACTTGCAGGATTGAGCCGCCAGTCTCACGTTTCTTGGACCAATCGTAACAATTGTACGTTTCATCGATTCTATGGAGATAGTCGACTTCCGCGTAGAACGGGTTACCAATGATATCGCGTGAAATCAGCTCCTTCGCGGTAGTGAACAACGGATTCCAGCGCAATACGAAGCCTACGATTGTCTGTACTTTGTTCTCATGCACAGCTTTTTGCATCTTTAACATATCAGCCCAATGAATGGCGATCGGTTTTTCGATGACAATGTGTTTTTTTGCCTCTGCGGCCATGATGGTTTGCTCAGCATGCATGAAATTCGGTGTAAGAACAGCGACAATATCGATATCTTTCTGTTTAAGCATTGTCTCGTAATCATCATAAGCTGTGCAGTGCGACAGATGATGTTGGAGAGCCTTCTGACTGGCTTTTTCTTTAGAACGCGAACAAATCGCCCGCACTTCGGTTCTCGGGTTCATTGAGAACGAACGAATATATTCGTCGGATACCCACCCGGTTCCTACGATTCCAACTCCTAGTTTATCCATAATCCCATTCCTCCTCGTTATCCTTATCGTCTGAAAATCTCAAGACGTTCGCGTCCGGTACAACCAGGACAATCTATCCATGAGTGAAAAAGTTCACAACCATGGTTTGTTTTAAGTTCTCTTTTTTCGTGAATTTGCTGCAACTACCGATAAAATCAATACCGATTGGATCAATAGTTTACCCCAATTCGCGATATTCGCTTTTTGAAGCAGACTTGTGATCAATCGGATAATCAATGCCCCGGCGACCGTACCTTCCACTCCCCCTATGCCCCCGGCAAACATGGTACCGCCCACTACGGCTGCGGAAATCGAATCCATCGAGTAATCAGCTCCCAGATTCAAACTGACCGCACTCATGTCCATCGTCAATACGATGGATGTAAAGGCAGCCAGTAATCCGGCGAGAGTATACACCGCGATGATGATTCGATCATTCTTGACACCGGAAAGTGTCGAACAGACCGCATTCGCTCCGATCATATGAACACGGTTACCGAATACCGTTTTTTTCAGGATGAATATGAACAAGGCCGAAAGAACAATCCAAAACAGTACTGATAGCGGTACCATCCCGAATATTCGGTAACGGCCGAGATTTCGAAAACTTTCGGCGAGAATCCCTTTCGGTTGTCCTTTCGTATAAATCATGTACAATCCGCGGAGGATAAAATCAGTACACAACGTCATGACGAACGGTGCGATACGGGCTTTGGTAATACCCAAGCCATTGAATAGTCCGGCCAATGATCCGACAGCCAGTCCGAGCAGGCATACGCCCAGGATACGGCTGGGGTCCCCGTTCATCAGACCGATAGTGAGTACGTGGACAAGCGTGACGATCGAGCCGAGGCACAGATCGATTCCGCCTGTCATAATCACCATCGTCTGTCCGATGGCTAACATACCGAGTCCCGAAGACTGCTTCAACAGGTTGATGAAATCTTGCAGCGTACGCGATGCTGGACTGATGATGTATGAGATGATAAGTAAAATGATAAACCCGATATAGACTCCGAACACTCCGACCGCATGCGGTGTCCTGAGAATCTGGGTGAGCTTTAACTTACGTATCGGTGCCAACATTCCTTTCATTTTCGATTCCTATAGAAATACATGGCGCTAATCAGGAGAATGCCAGTAATGATATCTTTGTAATAGGTTGACTGCAAATTATAGCGGAACGCGATGTTGTTCAGTACATTGGTAAGCATGCTGATGAGAATCGTTCCTGCAAAAGTCCCCGTCAATCCACCGAGTCCTCCGGCCATCGAAGTCCCTCCGACAACGGTCGCGGTTATCGAAAGCAATGTATACTCGTCACCATAACGGGCACTGCCGCTACGTAATCGTGCTGCGAGATAGATACCGACGATCGCACACAACAATCCGCTGACCATATAGGTCTTGATTTTTATTCGGTCGATCCGTATGCCACTTTTTTCCAGCACATCGGCATTGCCACCTAACGCATACACGTACCTACCGAAACGTGTGCGATAAAGGACATAAGCAAAGATTGCGAATAATAGGACATACAACCCGAACGGAACAGAGAAAAATCCGCTATTGGCAGTCAGCACTTGTTTCAATGCGACCGGGATGTAGCCGCCGCTGGTTTTATGCAAGGCGAATGCGATGCCTTGGAAGAAATATCCGGTGCACAACGTGACGATGATCGGAGGCATGGGAAATAATTTCAGGATGAAACCGTTAAGAGCTCCGAACAACACGCCACATACGAGACAAAGGGCTGCCACGGCAATAATGTTCAACGGCGAGTCGGTCATCAACGTGCTAGCGATAAGCGAGATAAGGCTGATCTGGCTCCCGACAGACAAATCGATCCCACCTCCGAGAATCACATAGGTTTGTCCGATGGCGACCATTCCGAGCGGTGCCATCTGAATCAATACGTTTGCGATATTTGCCGGTCGGACGAATTCGGGAATCACGATAATAATCGGTATGAGCAACACTACCAGCAATACCCAGATGATTTTGGACGAATGGCGCTTCGGATTGCGCAAGTCCCGCACGAATGTCTTGATGGTATCGGCAGATGGTTTCATACCATACCTCCGATTGCCATCGGCTTACCGCTGGCTGCAGCCATGATGATTTCTTCTGTAGCGACCTCTCCCGGATATTCAGCCGATACAGAACCTTCATAGAACACGATGATACGATCTGAAATATTGAGTAATTCAAGCATGTCACTGGTAACCATAATGATCGAGATTCCTTGCGAAACCAGATCCCGTAATATTTTATAGATTTCCACTTTCGCTCCGACGTCCACTCCCAGCGTAGGTTCATCCAAAAGTAAAATGCGCGGATTGAGCGGAAGCCATTTCGCTAGCACGACCCGTTGTTGATTCCCCCCGCTGAGGTTCTGGACTATCTGTCGTTCAGAAGCCAATTTGATACCGAGTCGATCGATGAGGTCTCCTACGAGTGCATGCTGCACCTTGGTACGTACCATACCGTTGCGATGATAGCGATTGAGACTGGGATACGCAATGTTTCGCTCTACGCTCTGGGTCTGGGCGAGACCTTCGTTTCTCCTGTCGTCCGAGAGAAACGCCATGCCATACTTCAAGGCATCGGCGGGATGTTTGACGACAACCGGTTTGCCTTCTATCGAGATAGTACCGCTTGTAATCTTTCCCGCACCGAATAATGCTCTGAGCAGTTCGCGTTGTCCGTGTCCAGACATACCCCCTATTCCCAGAATCTCTGATTGCCCGACATGCAGTGAGACATTCTGGAAATGGGATGCATCAGAAAGATGCTCAATACAAAGTATTTTTTTCGTACCTTCTCGTTTTGTTGTCGGGCGCGGGGGAAATACCGCGGTAATTTCCCGACCTACCATAGCCTTGACCAAGAAATCACGGTCGATAGCACCTGTTTCCCAAGTTCCGACATGTTTTCCGTCTTTCAGGACGGAGACTTTGTCGCAGATGTGGAATACTTCATCCAATCGATGGGATATATAAATGACACCTATGTTTCGTGCTTTCAGATTTCTAATCAGGGAAAAGAGCGATGCGACATCATCGTCGTCGAGAGCAGCTGTCGGTTCATCGAGAATCAACAGTCGCATCGAATTGGTACAAGCACGTAGGATTTCAGCCACTTTTGCTTCTGCGCTGCTTAGATCTCCTGCGTATTTGTCCAGATTTACTTTGATTCCATCCTTACGGGCAATTTCTTCCACGTACGCTTTGGAACTTTCCTTATCGATCGCTTTAAGACGCCCGGTCATTTCTTTACCAAGCATGACATTTTCCAAGACAGTCATGTCAGGTACCAGATTGTATTCCTGATGGACGATACTGATGCCGAGTTTGGCCGCATCCAGGGCATTTGAGATTTTCACCGCTGTTTTGTCGACGAGTACGGATCCTTCATCGGCATGATAAATTCCACCGATGATTTTCATCAACGTTGATTTGCCGGCACCGTTTTCACCTACGAGCGCATGCACTTCGCCTCCGGCGAAGCCAAGATTCACTTTGTTCAAGACAGTCACACCATAAAAGCGCTTGACGATGTCTTTGACTTCGAGCAGCATCGGTTCTCCTCTTATATGCGGACCAGGATAACGTATATATCCCGGTCCGCTAAATTTCAGATAGGTCTTCGTTTACTTCTGTCCGTAGACTCTCTGCAATGTGGCTTCATCCATCTTGGTGTTTGCCCAGAATGAATCGGAAAGATCTTCGCGTAAGAATTGGGCCAAGTTGTCATCGGTGATCGTATACACTTGCATGATGGTGTCACGAGGGATATCGGTTCCGACTTTCTTGGTTCCCTTGAGAATTTCCACGCCTTGTGCCAATGCATCGGCAAAGAAGTACGTAGGCATCGAGCAGCCGACCGCGGCAAAGTTATCCTGACCTTTGACATTCTTCCATGCCTTGAGGAATCCGTTGGCATCCTCACCCATCATCGGGACCAATGGACGCTTGGCTTCGACAAACGCTTCAATCGCACCGCGGGTCATGTCCCCGCCGGAACTCCATACGCCGTCAATCTTAGGAAATGCAGCCAACAAGTTTTCGGTGGCGGATTTGCCCTTCGCATAATCCCAGTCTGCGAAGACTTTGCTTACGATCTTGATGTCGGGGTATTTTGAAAATACTTCCATCGCACCGGCCCAACGTTCGATCGCGACGGTAATCCCATCCATGCCGTCGAGCGCGATGATATTGCCCTTACCACCCAGCTTGTCCACTAAGAACTGAGCTCCGGTACGGCCGAATGCCCTGTCATCACTGATCATGCTCAACGTGTATGCATCGGTGGCAAGAGGAGATACGCATGCGATGACGATAGTGCCGCGATCATGGAATTTCTTGATGATGTCGGAAACGGCAGGCGGATTAACCGGTTGGATAATCAGAATATCGACGTTGCGCGTATACAGGTCTTCAAGATCGGAAACCTGTTTTTCAGCACTGTTGTCGGCATTGAGATAATAGACGTTGCCAATAGTACCGGCAGCCTTCTGGCGTTCTACCTCGGCATAGAATTCTTCACGACTTTGCACTGCGTAGGTATTTCCTTCCCATACGACCGACAAAGCCACATCATACTTTTTCGGACCGGCAGTTTCTTGGGCTCCGGCTGCGAACAGCAGGCTACCAGCCAAAACGACGAAGCAGAGCGTGAGCAATACGATTCGTTTCTTCATAGCGTTCCTCCATTATACTCCTGATCAGACAGGAGTGTTTTTATGTTCCATTCCCCATCATATAGGGAAATTCTTCAAAGAAATATTGTTCCAAGGCCATCTGGCCGGCACCGTAAAGCGTAACCAGGGGGCCGTATTTCGAATAGCAGATATCCTGACGCATCTGCCTGAGCGGCTTATAGCGATCATTAAGGCGCTGCAGAAAGAGCAATTCCGAATGTGGCATTTGGCAAATATCACCGCCGATGACGATAAGTTCCGGATTCAGCAGGACATCGACCTTGTTCAGCATGACGATAATCTTGTCGATATACTCGTTGAGAATCTGATTTGCAATCGGATTGCCTTGAAACGCGCTTTCAAAGAGTTCGGCTGTTTTATTAAGACAATAGTCTTCATCGAGTGCGGTGATGTCAACTTCCCTGTTCTCCAACAGCCGCGCCATCTCGCAGCAGATGGTCCGAAAGGTTCTGGTCCGCTTGTAATTGATCGTCGGGTTGTCGATATTATCGGTAAAGAACCCTGTTTCACCTGCCATGTAATGTGCTCCGCGATGGATATGCCCGTCTATGAGAAGTCCGGTACCGATTTCCAAACCAAGATCACAGGATATGATGTTGCTGATTTCATTACTGAATTCCCAATAATTTGCATAAGCGGCAATGTTGACGACGTTATCGATGAACACCAAACAATCAAAATGATCCGACAAGGCTTTCTTGAGCTGAACATGTTCCAGACCCGGATGGAAAATTGCTTTAAGCACTACCCCCTCGTCGACATCGACAATCCCAGGAGAACCGATACATATTGATTTTACCGATGAAAGAGGTCGTTTCAGGTTATCGTGAACATAATCGGTAATGATCGAAACCAAATCTTCGACAACATTCTTTTCCTTGTCCAGTTTGAAATATCCGATTGAAAACAGGCCTGACAGGTCTTGGGCCGCTATGGCACCTTTCAAGAGATCAAGCGAAAGCATGATCGTATCTTTGATCGTGATACGGTAATAAGGAACGGTTCTTGCTTGATCATTCCTTCGATAATCAACCAACTCGACAAAATCACGCTCGACCAAAGCCTTCAGGGCCCTGGCTACCGAAGGAAGGCTTATGTTTAGCGCATTTGCAATTTGATTGCGATACGTGGGACCGTGTTCGCGTAGATAGTGAAACACCGCCGATTGGTTAATGATGAGTTGGTAGGCCGGATTAACGGTTTGTGACAAACTGATGTAATGCATCCGTACCTCCTCTTACTAACTTAACTTTAGCAACTAGAGTATAGGATGCAAAAAGGAGCATGTCAAGGAAAAGGTAAAACATCAATGTTTGGAAATAATAAATCTCGATCAGGCTAGTTCCTGATGCATGGCAGTAATGAAAGTCTGATCAATATGAAATGTCGATAGATATTGGAAATATCAACCACAAACTTTGTAATCACAATGATATAAGATAGAAATACTTGTATCAAAGTATCCCTGACAGTGTAGGAGCCTCTGCGCTATCTTTATTCCACAAGGTGCTGATCACACTTTCCTGAAGATGAACTCGACAGCGTTCGCTTTGCTGTGTTCGAGGTGTTCTTTGAGTTTCGCCTTTGCCAAAACAATATCTCTGTTGAACATGGCTTCAATAATTTGGAGATGTTCATCACGATTCTGTTGAATTCTATCTGCAATCGGGAAAGAAGAGTTTCTAATAAGCAAAGTAAAGAGCTGTTCTAGAATTGATTTCAATCGAGGCTTTCCACTGCAATTTGCGATATACATATGTAATGCATAATCATTTTTTGCCAATACATCTAAATCTGTATCTAACGTAATTGCCTCTATCCTTGACTTAAGTGCGCTCAATTCTTGCAATTTGATGTTCACGATCGCAGCTTCGAGGGCATACTGTTCCAACACTATCCGTAAATCATACATCTCTTCGACATCATCACAAGACAGTCCGATGACTTCGGCACTCTTATTGGGATTGAGAACGAGAAGTCTCAACGAAGCAAGTTGATGTAATACTTCGCGTATAGGGGTGCGACTTATGTTAAATTCGGATGAGAACATTTGTTCTGTAAGTCGAAAACCTATGGGATAGTATCCGGATACCAACCGATCAAAAAGAATTTGGAAAATAGTATCTTTTGTAATTTTGCAATTTTCTCTTGTCATTTTTTCATGATTCTATAAAAATTTATTTTAAGACTCAATCACCTTTATCCTTTTAATCGATAATTTTTGACTTTTTAAAACATATTTCAGCCGAAAGTACCACCGAAATACTTGGATTGTCATATTTAGTCAACAAATAATCCAATCCTCCCCGTACCGATTCATGCCACATTATACCAGATTTTTCCAATAACTGTTCAGATAATCCGGGCGAAGCCATGTGCAAATTAATTCTCTTCCTGATTTTTGCCATCATTGCCCCCGGAGCCAATGGGATGGGATCTTCGGGAAGTTCGCCTGTTCCATCGAGAATCGATTTGATGATCTCGACATTGTCGTCCCTGCCGATGCGTTCGGGGTAACTGGCATGCAGTCCGATTCCCTCGGGACACGGTGTGGCTACAAGGATAGCTCCGCCATCTTTGACCAACGATTCGGCACAATAGAAACCTTTACCGGCTTGCCAGAAATCAGGGTCATGAGGATATGATATCGAAATTACGATATCATCTTGCCTATCATAATGCCGGACATAAGCTTCTTGCGCTTTTGCCACTCCTGCACGATGTGCCTTAATATAATGGCCTGCTACCACATGATAGACTTCAGCCGACGGGGTAAGCACGCAATTCACGATGAACTGCAGCCCTACCACTTCAACCCAGCGTTCCATCCTCGAGCGCACAACGGTTTCATCGATACCGGTAAGATTTTGTTCGGTTAATCCGTGTGTATAGTGGAATCGCGTTACGGTACTTTCGCCTGCGATGCCAGGATAGATAATCTTTCCGCCACCGGACCACCCTACCGCTCCATGCGGAACGATGCTTCCGATACCGATTTTCACATCGGCACGGGCGACTTCGCTGTCGATGTAGATATCCACCCCGTCCTCGCTTGTTCCGACAAGCGTCAGCTGTCCTGGATCGTTGAAATGCGATTGAGTGACACGGTATGTGTCATGGATCTCTTTTGAAATCTTCGTGTCGATTTCTTCATCGGTCATATAACGGTGGCTACCGAGAGCCATGACGATAACTATCTGGTCGTTTGCGATATGGGCTGAAGCGAGTTCTTTTAATACTGCGGGCAAGATGTTATACGCGGGTGTCGGTCGGGTAATGTCGTCAACGATAATCGCGACGCGATCGCCAACCTTAACCACATCCCCCAGGCGTTTTGTTCCGATGGGATGGGCTATTGCATCTTCGACAGCTTGGTCCACGTTAGCAAGCGGCTTAACCTTCGGGAGGTCATGGACCTGATGCAAATAGCGTGTAGGCACATCCACATACGCTATACGTTCATCGGTATACGGGAAAGCTATCCGTGTGAATTCTTGTTCCATGCCGGTACCGTCTTCCTTTTATTGGTGCTCAAATACCACCTGGCCTGCAATGAGGGTCTTTTCAATCTGCAAAGCGGTATCATGGGTATCGTAAGTGAAAGACACCAGAGTAGCTACAGAACCTTGTGCAAAATCCAGTGATACGGAACTCAGATTGAGTAGTTTCGCAGCATTAATCGTGCACAACCGTATGCTTTGAGCTAAGGTGACATGACTGTATTTCATGAAATGCAAGATGTCCCAATCCAACATGTGGGCAGCACCTGCCAAGATTTCGGTACCTGGCAATCCTATATGACCATCATCAAACACCTCGACATCGACATTCCCCCATTTGTAAAGACCTTTCTTGAAACCACCGAGCGGAGCAACGTCACTGATAAGTACCAGCCGATCAAGTCCTTTTGCCCTGGTATAGGTTTTCACCACCTCGGCAGGGAGATGATCGCCATCGGTGATGATCGATGCGACAAGCTTGTCACACGCCAATTGCGGCCATATGTGGTTGCGCAAACGGTTGATCATCGTAGGACTACCGTTACCGAGGTGCGTGGACAAGCGTGCCCCTGCTTCGACAGCTTTAAGAATTTCTGCGGGCTTGGCTTGAGTATGACCGATAGCAACCACCACGCCAGTTGCCGCAACCTCTTCGATGAACCTCAGCGCACCTTTTGTTTCAGGAGCGAGCGTTACGATTTTGACCAATCCCTTGGCAGCATCCTGCCATTCCTTGAACTCGTTGAGATCCGGATTTCTTACAAATGCAGCATCGTGTGTTCCGCGTGCTCCGTCTGCTCCTGAAATGTATGGCCCTTCAACATGAATTCCCGGTATGGCGTGCTGTAGTAACGGACTCGCATCCCTCGTCGTTCGTATCAATTCTAGGTTTCTCAGTATTCTGTCCTGCGAGGCTGTCACTATGGTTGGACAGTGCTGGGTCGTGCCAGTGGCAGCCATCGAGCGTACCATTGATTCAAGATGTTCGGGTTGTAGTGTAGCCGAGGAGTAATCCATCCCCATGTATCCATTGACTTGGATATCGATGAACCCGGGAGAAACATATGCCCGAATCTGATCGTTGGCTGAACATACGGTTTTCTTAGCGATGCATGAACTGTTGATATCGAGTTCGATGATTGAGTTGTCAAACGGCGAAATCCCTCTTACGGTTAACATTGTATCCTCCAGAATGCTTATGTGGCATGCATACTATCTTACCAGTTTGAGATATCAATGGTAATACCGTTTTTCATGGCCGATTCATGCATTGCGACTCCGACCTTTACCGAATCAACACCTTGCCATCCCGAAGCATACTTTCCCTTCAGTTCTGCCAAGGAGTGACCGTTCTGCAAATATTTGAGATTCTCGACAAAGTCATAAATCGAATCTGCAAAATAACCTTTCTTGATCAAATTGCCATCCTTATCATAATCACGGAAGGTCATGCCAAGATTCGGCGTCTCCATACCCGTATTCGTACTGCATCCCCTAGCTCCGCGATATTGGCTGTTCACTTCCATGAAACCTTCGGTACCGACCATCTTCACACCTTGGCGTACGACCGATTCATGCGAGTTTGGCAACACCACCGTGGTATCGTAGGTAATGGCCGTGCCATTGTCATAGGCAACTTGGATTTTCATCGAATCGTATATATCGATTCCCATCGACTTCAACTTGCCCTTGAATCCGAATGCGGAAACCGAAACAGGCTTGGGACAATCCATCAACCAATAGGAAAGGTCGATCATATGGATGGCCAAGAACCAGCCTGGAGAACCCTGGTTGTTCCATGATTTTTTGCCGATCATATCGGTTCCAACCCGAAGCACGTCTTCCATCCAGCAATACCCATACTGGATTTTCCCCAACGTACCTTCTTGAATCCTGAATTTCAGATCGATGTGGTATGGATCGAAACGTTTATGGAAATCGACTTGAAGCAATGTCTCATAGGTGTCTGCGGCTTTAGCCATCGCTTTTGCTTCTTCAAGTGAAGTCGATAATGGTTTTTCTACCAACACCGGTATTCTTCTTTCTAGACAATCCATTACGATGTTGTAATGCAAATGATCGGGAGTCACGACAGTAAGTGCATCAGGATGTTCTCTTTCAATTAACTCGCGATAATCAGCGTATGCAGGTACAGCATACTGTTTTTCCATCGCGGCTCTTCGTTGAGCATCAACTTCTGCAAAACCCACAAGCTTGATGTCACCAAGATACTTTGCTCTTTGTGCAAATGCTGTGAAATGATTCAAACCATACAAACCTGCCCCAATAATTCCAACCTTCAACATAGGTGCACTCCCCTTCTTCCTAACTACTTAGCGACAAATTGCATAGAGCGTATCGCAGAATTCTGATACATATTCCTGGACCAAATCCAATGTAGCTTGGAATGGTTGTTCTTCGATTGACTTGTACCACAATGAATGCACCCATTCGCCGCTTTCCAGCTGGCTTTCGGTCAACCATGTGGCATAACGCACAGCCGCGTCATAGTATTCGGTTTTCTTGGTCTGATGGTATAACTCCGAAGTTCCCCACATGATTTTGGTACCTGAATTATTCTGCCATCGCTCACTACTGAGTTTGTTAAAGAAATTAAAATACTGGGCAGCACAATCCAGATATTTTTTATCAGAGGTCACTTCATACACCAAGCCAAGGATTTTCATCGGCATTCCAAGGAACCACACCATCTCATACAGCGCATTATGTTCGGTGCTCACGCAAAAATGTTTTCGACTGTCAAAAGCCGTGGCATCTTCATTGTGAAACACATCGGTAAAGATCCCTGATTCCTTTACCAATGTGGTAAAGAAGAATCTATCTCGCTGCGGTTGATCCTCCATCATTCTTACAAGGTAGTCGGCTCCTTTCACAGCTTGTTCAAACTTGCCGCAGGCTAATAAGGCCAAGGTCCCCGAACAAGTAGATGAAGTATCGGTTCTTGACCTGTCGATCTTTTTTTGCTTGATATCGTAACGCGAGTAAAATCCACCTGACAGAGGATCTTGAAATTTCTCCAAGAATGGCAATGCTTTGGCAACAACACCGTACGCTCCAATTTTCTGCAGCCCTGCTACCGCCCATCCGTTGCCATAGATATAGCGGTTATGGGGGCTGGCAGGCATATGCTGCCAGCCTTTGACATCATCGGACATGCGCAGGTCACCATCCTTGCGCAGATAAGAAGTTGCCAATAATTCAGCATACTTTCTAGAACGCTCTGACATTCCAGTCACTGCGTATAAGTAGGCAGCTTTATAATGGGCAGCAAAATCTTTGATCTCATTTATCTTGGCATCTTGGGCTACTAGCCAATCAAGACCTCTCTTGATTGCTGTTTGCAGTGAGTTGAGAATAGTTGTATCCATACTGTTACCTCTTCACATTGCTATCTAAAGCAGAGAGCAACTTGCGCGAGATTGATTCATATTCCTCTTCTGTTAGATACACCGGTGGCACTGATTCAGCAGAGAAGGCCTTCCCCCACAACGGACCATCTTCATACTTCGGCACCAGATGAATGTGGAAGTGCGGGACAAAATCACCGTAAATCGCGTAATTAATCTTTGCAGGGGACCAGACGGAACGAATCGCGGCTACCGCATCCTGAAGATCTCTGAAAAAATCTGATCCTTGTTGTGGTTCCAATTCATCGGCTTCCGTGCAGTGATCGCGTAATGCCAATACGCATCGGCCTGTAAACGATTGGTCTCGAAGCAGATACAAATTGGCTGTCCTTAACCGAGCAACCAAAATCATCAGTTTTGAAACCGCTTCTTTTTGGTCACAGTACATGCATCCGTCAACTTTTTGTTTCATGTTTCAATACCTTTCAATGATTTCTTCCAGGGTCAATGTGCGTTGTTCTTGGCTGCTGATCATGAGCGCCCTGATTCCTGCCAGTGCCAGTATCGCTTCAGCCGCACCCGTTTCCGGTTTCTTACCGGTTTCTATGCACATGGCGAATTCTTCCAATTCCTCGTATACCGGATCGTTATAGGGATTGGGATCCAAGGGAAATGTTCTCCGTTCTATGGTCGGAAATGGCGAATCTTGGATGTACAGCTCCCTGCCGAATTTTTCCATATGGAAGATTGCCTTCTCACAGTAAAAACTGGCAGTGCTGTTGTATGGTGCGATGTAGTGACTTCCAAGGTAGCCCAAACTTTTATTCTTGAAAGCGAACACGCCGCTGGCAGCTTCGGGAATAGTCGTTCCCTTCATTCCCGTAACGGTGAATCCGGTCGCTTTCTCAATCGGTCCCATGAGGTATTGGAATGTTTCGATGAAATGGACTCCCATCATGTACAGCGAACCGCCGGGATTTTTCTTGCCATCAAGCAACCAATGCCCAAGACCATACATATCAATTCCCTGAAGTCCTACGTATGCTAATGCGTTTACTACGGATCCGTATTCACCGCTTTCAAACAATCTCTTGAGTGTTCTTGGTCCTGGCAAGCGTCTCTGAGAATGGCCGACCGACAAGACCACATTGGCATCATCGCACGCTTGGGCCATCAATTTCGCTTCCTGGATAGTGTTTGCTATCGGTTTCTCTATCAATACATGCTTGCCGGCTTTCGCTGCTTCAAGAGTTCGAGCGTAATGTTCGTCATGACAAGATGCGATGATCACCCCATCAATATCCATCTTAAGAAGCTCTTCATAGCTTTTAGCTGCGGTTATACCGAATTCCTCAGAAGCTTTCAAAGCTGTTTCATACCTGCGACTCGCACAGGCGACAATTTCAACAGCTCCGGATTTCTGACAGGATTTTATGATGTTTTTACCCCACGTTCCCGGACTCATGAGGCCTAATCTTAGTTCCTTCATAAATACAATCCTCCTGTTTTATTATTTCCTAAGAAGACTCGGGACATATTCACTTACCCAAGGCACATAGGTGATCAACATTAATATGCCAATGGCAATCAGAATGAAGGGAATCATCTTCTTGGCAACTTTTGTCGGATTGAGATCCCCGACTGCGCATACTGCGTAGAGCACTCCTCCGACCGGTGGCGTAAGCAACCCGATCGACAGGTTGAATACGATCATTACTCCGAATTGAATCGGAGATATTCCCATCCCGACGAGAATCGGTAAGAAAATAGGAACTACTATCGGATACACCGCTGCTCCATCCATAAACATACCGATAATGAGTAACATCACATTGATCAGGATGAGTATCATCGTTCGATTAGTCGTTAAAGATGATATGAGTTGACTGAATTTCAATGGCAGGTCGGCATATGTGCTCAAGAAAGCGAATCCGCCCGAGAAGGAAATGATCAGTGTTGGGATTGCCGAGATAATGGCAGTCTCGATCAATGATTCGTAAAAATCTTTCCACTTGATGTTTTTATACACGAAAACTCCTGCCAGTATCGCATAGAGCACCGAAACGGCACCGGCTTCGGTAGCGGTAAACACCCCACCGTAAATACCGCCGACTATGATGATCGGCATCCCCAACGGTATCAAGCTCTGTTTTAGGATCACCAAAAATTCTCTGCCTGAAACCATTCCGGTTTTCGGATGATGGTGGTACCTTGCATAGCCATAACAGTAGATGATTTGAACTGTAGCCAATAAAAGTCCTGGAATAATCCCTGCCATGAAAAGAGCGGCGATCGATGTGCCGGCAATCGTTCCATATAGAACGAACGAAATGCTCGGAGGAATGATTCCGCTAAGGGTTGCTGTCGCTGCAGTCAGAGCTCCGGTAAAGTTCACATCATAACCATCTTTTTTCATTTCAGGAATAATCATTGCCCCGATAGATGAAACATCGGCCAGGGAGGAGCCTGAGATACCCCCGAAGAACAATGAATCCAACACGTTGGCCATTGCTATGCCACCGTGGATTCGCCCGACAAGCGCTTTTGCCAGGGTAAGCAAACGCCCAGAGATCCCGGAACGGTTCATGATTTGTCCGGCCAGGATATAGAGCGGAATCGCCAGCAGAGAGAAATTGTTCAACATCGAATTCATTTTCAACGAAATGATTGATGTCGGGAGTCCTGTCGTTATGGTCATCGCGACAAAGACACCTAATCCCAAACAGAAAGCGATTGGGATGTTGATAAGCATCGCTAAAAAGAATACACCTAAGAGTATTATCGCCATTCCAATTTCTCCTTACAAAAGTGACGCTTTCTGTAAAGCGTATTCGTTTATGTAATCTTTTCTCACTACCGCCAATATCGTATGGAACACCATCAATCCAGCGGAAATAGGAATATTGACCAATACGAAAAATGATGGGATTTGAATGATGGTGTAGGTATGACTCAATCCTTGTCTCACCATCGGGATTGCTTGAATCAGCATGACGTACCCGACGAACGCGATGATGACGAATTTCTTTACAAACCAAAATAATTTGAAATTCTTTTCAGACATCCTGCTGGTCAAGCTGATGATACCTAAATGCCGGTCATACCTGATTGCATAAGCAGCACCGTACATGACCATGAAGACAAATAAAATAATTGATAATTCCTCTGTCCAAGGCATTGAAATAGGTAAAATGTATCTAAAGAAGACTTGGGCCAATACTGCGAACACCAACAATCCCGCTGCGATAGCCATGATCACTCGTTCTATCTTCAAAATCCATTGTTCGATTTTTATTAACATGTCCATAATCAAGCCCTCTTGACGCATATAGTAATCTTTCAAGAGCCTAGCATAATGATAACTATGCGAGCGTTATCCCTAGGATTAGAAATCAACAGCGGTTGGCATTAATGCCAACCGCTACTAGTAACACCAACAATTACTTGAGCATGATGTCGATTAAACGAGCACCTTCCGCTCCGAACTTTGTTTTGTACGATTCAACCACTGGTTTTGCAAGTTCAAAGAAAGCAGCTTTATCAACTTCGTTGACAACTCCACCCTGAGCTTCAATTCCCTTATAGGCATTCACCAACAATTCATCTGCTGTTTTTCTCGACACTTCCCTAGCAGCATCGGCAGCTTCCAGGATGGCAGCTTTCAATTCCGGACCGAGAGCCTCGAGTTTGCTGGCCTTCATGACAACCACGATTGGCATGAGTGAGTGTTCGGTGAGAGAGAAATACTTTGCAAATTCAATGAATCCGTATTCATCGATGACAGGAGGATCGTTTTCATGAGCATCGACTGTCTTGGTCTGCAAAGAAGTATGCAATTCTCCCCAAGCTATGGGAACAGGGTTCGCTCCAAAAGCGTTGAAGGCATCGATGTACGCCGGGTCCTGCATGACACGAATCTTTTGTCCTTTCATGTCAGCGGGTGTCACCACTGGCTTGGTAGCGCTGTTCACACTCCTGAAGCCCTTTCCGATCCACCATGAAAGCGGATAGAAATCTTTTTTGACCAACTCTTCACGCATTACCCTGCCTACTTCACCAGACATGATTTCTTCGGCATGGTCAAGGGATTTGAAGATGTACGGCAACCCAAGGATACTGATCATCGGAGCAAAAGTCGCCAACGGGGACGGAGCGACGATCGCCAAGTCCAGCGAATCATTCTGGATCATTGTCAGCATTTCTTTTTCATCATTCGACAAGGTGCCGCCAGCATAAATCTTCAGTTTTATCTGGCCTCCGGTTTTTTCGTCCAACACCTCCTGCATTTTTGCCAACCCGGTATTGTATGGATGGTATTGACCTTCTATTGCAACATGGGCGACTGTCAGCACGATTTCTTTCTTGGCTGAAGTTTCAGCTGCCCCTGCTGCACTGAGCAAAGACAACGATACGATTAAGAGCAAAGCAATACAAAACGAAACTCTTTTCATTTTGAATCCTCCTTAGATTGGTATGAGTAGTCTAAGCCCACCTCCCCCAGTTGTCAACAATTAATATCTTAAAATGTTTATTTTAAACTTGATTGTATACAACATGTGGTATAAATTAATAATAACAAAGTATGTGAATAAACAATTAATATGCAAATAAACTATGATAATGGAGGTTGTCATGAACATCGAAGTATTTGATAATAAGAAAATGCTTGGAGCTGCTGCCGCAAGAAAAGGTGCTGAGGCCATTAAAAGAGCTATCGAATGTCAAGGTTATGCAAGAATTATCGTCGCGACAGGAGCAAGTCAATTCGAAATGCTAGAAGCGTTACGAAATACGAAAGGAATTGACTGGTCAAAAGTCGATGCGTTTCACTTGGATGAATACGTTGGTATTTCCAAAAACCATCCGGCAAGCTTCCGTAAGTATTTGAAAGAACGATTTGTCGATCACCTGCCGACATTAAGAAGTTTCACCTATATCAATGGAGATGCTTCTGATTTGGAGCAGGAATGCATGCGGATCGGAACGCTGGTTTCAGCAAAAGCAATTGATGTCGCATTCGTTGGAATCGGAGAAAACGGGCATTTGGCCTTCAACGATCCTCCTGCAGACTTTGATACGGAAAAACCCTACCTGATCGTTGATTTGGATCTCGCTTGCAGGGGCCAGCAATTGGGAGAAGGTTGGTTCGAATCACTGGAGGATGTACCCAAACAGGCAGTATCGATGGCCATCAAACAGATCATGAAAAGCAAAACCCTTATCGTTACCGTTCCTGATAAACGGAAGGCAAATGCGGTCTCATCCACGGTCCTCGGTCAAGTGACTCCGAATTGTCCCGCTTCGATAATGCAACAACATAGCGACTGTCATTTGTATCTGGATAATGATTCTGCCAGTCTCCTGTCAAAATAGGAGAGATTTCAATAGCTTCCGTATTCTCTTACAAGAGTCGGCAACATCTCGATCCTATGAAACGGAGCATCGGTAGGGACCTGATCACCTGCTGCCATGAAGAGCCTTGGCGAAGTCTCTTTTGTCGCAAGCCATGTTTTTACCGCCCTGATGAATTCTTCATCGGTTCCTTGAACACCAAAGACCGTAGCAGGAATGCCCCCTGAAAGAATCATGGCATTCCCTGCTTGCTTTCTTGCCTCTTGCGGCGAAAGAGAGAACATGGGAGAGGGTGTGGCCGCATCGATACAGTCAACGTCACACTCTGCCATCCACCTTAAAGCGCCACGCATCTCTCCGTCGACATGCACCGCAAGGTGTTTGCCCTTTTTATGCAAACGCTGTGCGACCTCGGTATAATAGGCTTTGGAATAGCAGTCAAACAACTCTTTTGTCTGGATATTGCTGTCATAGTTATCACTGATGATCAACGTTGAAAACGGTCCGTCAATGATAGTATCCAGAATTTCAAGATTGCGTTTGTTGATTGCATCGACAAGCGCTTTTGTTTCATCAGGATAGTCCAAATGGGTATAGATGGTCTTTTCTACCCCGTAATTTCTCGATATCAGATAACCGAGGCCCGAATAGGGAAGCTGACAGTACGGATAGCCCACATCACCGAGTGCGTCATTCCAAGCATGCCAACGGTCCCATCGGGGGATGCACTCGACATGTTCCATGAGTGAAATGATGACAGGAAAATCATCCACCGATTCAAGCAAATGCTTTTTGATGTTGTACGAATAGCTTGAAACGCTGAATGTGCGTTCTTCATGCACACTCCCTTCAGGAGTCTTAACATAGGTATAAAACACTCCGTCCTTGGTATCTGATCTTGATATGATATCGTCTCGTGTGCTCCTCAGCTCGTAGAACGAGCCCATCTCGACATAGCAGACCGCTTGGAGTTGTTTGTGTAATTCAACCAGTTCTTGTTCGACTTGAGTATAACCGGCAAGGTTGAACGGTTTGTTACGCGTGCACTTATAATAATGGCTCAAGTCGAGTAAGAGCGGGACTTGATCTGGAACTTGGCCGGCATACACGGCTTCAACACGTTCTCTCGGAGTCATATCAGTATCCTTTTGCCCAATCAGGTTCGATATCCTTGGCATTCTCTTCGGAGATATAATAATCGGTCTTGAGCAACTGATGGATCGATGTGGGTACCAAGGGCGTCACCGGTCCATGGGCCGCCAGCCTCGTGATCATGCGCTGCCAGCTTGTCGATGTTCCATGAACGGTTATGGAACTCATGTCCATGCGATATTTGGCACCGGTCACATCCCTGGGACCGATGGTGAAGGCTTTTGGCGGGACCATTGCCAAGTCTCCGCTTTTCCCGAACGATCCGTGCATAGAATTCTGGGCAAGGGTAAACGGACTTAAGGTGACTATCCTTGAACCCATCTGTAACCACTCTTCTAACGAAGCGGCTTTGAATTCAGGGGCATCCGGTTCGACAAATGCAAGATGACCTGTCCATCCCGGACCGGTATAACAGGCATCTGCCCCGCCCCTATCGGCAATCATCTTGCTGTAGGCCTTACAGTTTTCATTGGTCGGTCCGATAATCTGTTCTTTCGGCGGACGCAGTTCTTTGTCGATCGCATAGTAGAAGTTGTTCAATAGTGAGTGAAAGAAACCAAATTCCCATGTCTCCGGGGCAATATTCCCGTCTTGGTCCGCATATTCGTCCAATGCGAAGACCCACACGTTACGGCAGCTGACTTTGAGCGTATTGATCAGATGGGCGACTTGCCAGTACGCAGGATTGGGATTAGGGAACATGAAGACTACCGGCGTATCTTCCACATCAGAACGATAGATCCTTGAGAATATATCGGTGATGAAGATATGGGCGATTTTCTCTGCGGGAAGCACTCTGATTTTAAAATCAGGATTACTGTGTTTTTCGATATCCTCACGACGTATTGCTCTCACCCGTTCAATGATTTTCACATCGTCAAACGGTACCCAGGCGGAAGGTTTGTAAGCAAATTCACTCATCACATGACTCCTAACATTCAGATATAGTCGATTATCGGTGCTGACTCCATAACGAGGGATTGACGATGTCAACCGGCACAGGAGCCAACTGTTCTTCAATGGTTATCCGTTGGGCTTCACTCAGCGAAGATCTTGACAGAAGAGCAATATTTTCCTTCAACTGCTCCAAGGTATCCACACCGATGATCGTCACGTCTATCTCGGGTGTTCCCAACACGTACGAAAACGCCAGTTCCTTCAAGCTCATGTTCCAGGCCGAAGCCAGATCATGAAATGTTCGTAACCACGGAACCGCACCGGGAAGCCTGTCCATCGCCTTGTCAAGATCCATCAACAACAATCCTTGCAGGTATGCACTTCTGGTAATGACAGTAACCGAATCTTTCTTGGCTAAGAATCCGGAACGTTTCCACCGCTGGTCAAGGGCATTGAAAGGAATTTGCATGGCAGAGACGGTCTTGTCATCAAGAGCGCTCAATGCTTCATGCGGACCGTTACCGATCGAGATGCCCAAGGTCTTGATCACTCCTTTTTGCTGCCACTGCAGCAACCTGTTCCATACGAGGTGGTCTTTCCATGCGTAATAATCGTACGTATGCAAAAGATAGAGGGGAATCGTTTCAAGATCCAATGTTTCAAGACTCTCGGTGAGCGAAGCGTCCACCGCTTTTATCAGACTCGCATCATCAAGCTCCTTATAATCTCTGGGCAAATCGAGTTTGGTGCAGATCAAGAACTCTTTTTCTACTTCTTTGATGGCCTGTCTGATCACCGATTCACTCGAACCGTAATTTCTCGATGTGTCGAGAAAAGTGATCCCGTGTTCATGGGCCAGAGAGAGTATCGAACACACTTGATCGAAACTTACTTGACCGGTGGAATTGTTTATCCCGTAGGCTTGCCCGAACTGAACGGTCCCCAGACCCAGACGTGAATAGTTACGTGTGGTGTTATCGTGCTTCATGGTCTTTTGCCTTCTTCGTAGCTGACAATAATTTCATGGTCTTTTTCACTGACTTTGATACGCTTTCCCGTAAGGGCTTCATTTCGGTTCGGGAAATCAGCACGGTAGTGCGGTCCCCTGCTCTCTTCACGTCGCAGTATCGCTTTCAACAGCGATTCTGAGGTGCGCAATGCATGGAACGCTTGCATCGAAAGCTTCACGTCATAGCCGGACTCGATTGCCCTTGCAGCGTTGTATGCTTTACGCGTTTTCTCAATCCAATTCAGGACAGGCAACGATAACTCCTTGCTTCTTAATACATTCGCCCGAAGCCAGAGCTGTTCACGCAATGTATGCAAGACATCATGGGGGCTGATTGAAGAATTTGTCTTGGTATCTATCCATTGCATGAAGCTGTCAACGATCTCAGTATCCGAAAGCACTTCTGGTGGTGAAGTCTGTTTGCTGTATGTGCAAGCTGCGTTTGCGGCCCGAGCTCCGAAGACCAGGCACACGGCGGTTGCCGCTCCCCCGTGCCTGTCGGCACCATGGATGCCCCCGGCCGCCTCTCCTGCGGCAAAGAGCCCATGTACTGAAGTGCAAGCATGTTCGTCGATGAAAATCCCTCCATTTGCGCAGTGGGCGAACGGAGCGATTGAGATTTCTTGCTTTGCCAGATCGATGTCATGATCCGCATAGAGTTTTCTCAACGAGGCTACCAACTCGTTGGAATCCTCATTGATGCTCTGCTTATATCTGATGATGAAACCTTGTTCACGATGGTGTTCGATCACATCCTTCATGATGGCCAATTCAAGATATTTCGAGTTATCACGTGTGGTGAACGGTCCGTGCATCGACCGATCGCGGATACATTGTTCAAGGCTCACATCTTCTGGCAAGAATGCCCGCAACGCCGGTTTCCGATCTTGATCGAGAATCTCCTGACAGTGCCAGAGTGAGATTTCTCCGAAGAGAAGTTTATACACCGGGGCGGTAAGTCCGGGAATGAATTGCATGAACTCGAGGTTGATGAGCTCGGCACCGGCTTCGAGAGCTACCGAATGGCCGATACCACACACGTCATCGGTATTCAAGCTGTGCTTGTACAGTCCGCAATACCCTCCGGTGGCCAAGATCACCGTAGAAGTTTTCACATACACCAACTGCGAATTATTATCGATCAACAGTGCTCCGATGATGCGATTGTCACGGTGGAGCAATTTCAACACATCACAGTGCTGCATTACCGTCAGAAGTTCTTGTGATGAAAAGATATCGGTCACATTTTTTCGAATACGATCCCAATTACGCCACACTTTCAGTATCCGTTCGCGCTTGGCAAAACAAGCCGGGCGTCCGGCGGCTTGAGCGACCTCGATGCCAAGTTGCGGCAATCGTCCGACCTGGTCGGTGATTTCATCGACCATGATGTGACAGAGATGCTCATCGGCGATACCGTCTCCCGAGTCCAGCAATTCTTCCAGATAGTCGTTCTTATCAGCAGCATCGCGGGGCAGCTGGGCCCCCAAACCTCCTGTCAGGGGGTAAAAACTTGCTCCGGAACACAATCTGCCTTTTGAGATGACCAGAACGTTCAACCCGTCGGCAGCTACATCGTACGCTGCTCGCAGTCCAGCCAGACCGGTGCCCACAACAAGTACATCGCATGTCAGATGTCGTTCAATGTGCATTCTTTACCTTCTCAATATAGTGACTCTGATCGTTTATCGTCTTGTCATATCCTTGAATTGATGTAAAATCGAGGAAAACCCTTCTGCCAATATGATCACATCGGCAGCACACGCTATGATATCAGCCCCGAGTTCGATATAAGAGGGAACCTCTTCGACCGGGCAGCTGAGAAACAATGCCTTGCCATATTTCTTGGTTGTCTCGCAAGTGGTGATACGCGCTTTTTGTACCTTCGGATGATCAAGCTGTCCCGATAATCCCAGACTGTTTGAAAAGTCATTCGAACCAAAGAAGATGCCATCGATTCCCTCCGTGGAGCAAATCGCATCCAAGTGTTCGATAGCTTCGTAATCTTCTATTTGCAAGATGATGAATTTGTTGTGGTTGGAATTGTACACATACTCATCGTAAGGCAACATCGCATAGGCCCCGTCGGCATTACCGGTATCGATAGCACGGCGTCCGAGTGGTGGGAATCGGGTCATCCTCACCACTTCGGCCGCCTCTTGGCCACTGGTCACATGCGGAACCATGATACCGGTGGCATCCAATTCAAATGGTTTGATGTAATTATTGTACGGTCCTTTTGAGATGCGCACGAAGCTATCCATATCGGTCATCTTGCACGCCATGATCATATGTTCGATTTCTTGCCAATCAGCCGCGGTGTGCTCGGCATCGATCCACATGCAGTCGAATCCGAGCAGTCCGGCAATCTCTACCGCCCTGCTCGATCCGGTGTTCACCGTCGCACAGCTCGAAGGTACTCCCGCTCTGAAATTTCGCAGGATCTTACTCTGCCGAAGCGTGATCGATCGTCTTGATTCTCCCATAATCCTACCCTATTTCTCCGGTGCGTTTCATAATTGCGACGATCGTTTGTTTTGCAGCTTCATCCAGTTCCGGTTCGTAATCAGGAGCGAATCGGCCTTGGTATCCAAGCAGGTTCATCGCATAGGAGAATGCCGGCCAGATACCCAATGCGATCATATCGTCTCTTGCATCCATCATCATGTTCAGATGTTGCTTTGCCGATTCGAAATTACCAGTATCCAAAGCACTTTGGATGATTCCGATGGTTTTGGGGAAGCTGGCGAAAATTCCATCAAGGTAATTCTTGATCCCGTAGGCTTGGGCTACGGCAAACAAATCCGATCCGCTGAAAATCGGGAGGAAATCCTTTTTGATTTCTTTTGATTCATGCAATTGCCTGATCAATACCAAATCTCCGCTCTTGATGCCTTTGATGTTTTTGATCTTGGACAGGTTCATCATCATGGGAAAGGTGATTTTGTGTTTGGTTATCGGTACGTGATCATAGAGGTAGATATCCATCCCGGTCAACGCTGCCGCCCGGGCAAAGAACCGTTCAAGCACCTGATCCGGCATCTTGAAATAGTACGGGGCGGTGAGCACTGCGATATCAACCGGATAGCGTTCGAGGATGGCAAAACGATCCTTGACCCTGGCAAGTGAATTGTCCGAGCATCCCACAAGAAGGGTGACCCTTCCGGCTATGGCTTCACAGGCACATTCGATGATTTCTTCATAGGCACTGTTGCGAATGGTACCGAGGGCGCCCATCGTTCCCATTACGAGAAGACCGGAAGCACCGCTGGCAATCTGATCTTCGATTTGTTTGACGAAACTTTGCTTGACCACCTTCCCTTGGTCATCCAGGGGCGTACCTAACGCTGTGTAGAATCCGTCTTTTCTCATGTGGGAGCTCCTCTTTATTCGCTTATCTGTTGTTCCGTATGTAAGAAACAAGCTACTTTGTGACCTTCATTTCCTTTCATGCCACGCAATGGCGGTTCTTCTTTGGTGCATATGTCCATGCAAAAACGACACCGAGGATGGAACCTGCATCCGCTAGGAGGATTCACCGGCGACGGCACGTCGCCTTTGAGAAGGATCCTGTCCTTTCTCGCCCCCACCTTCGGAATCGGCACGGCCGAAAGCAACGCCTGCGTATAGGGATGAAGCTGCCGGTCATACAGACAGACAGAATCGGCAATTTCGACTACTTTGCCGAGGTACATTACCGCGATCCTGTCACTCATATATTGAACGACACTCAAATCATGGGCGATAAACACGAAGGTAAGGTTGAATTCGTTCTGCAACCTGCGCATGAGGTTCAGTATCTGGGCTTGGATGGAGACATCAAGGGCGGACACCGGTTCATCGCATACGATCAATTCGGGATCGAGTGCCAAAGCCTTTGCAATACATATCCTCTGGCGTTGTCCGCCCGAGAATTCGTGAGGGTAACGATACATGTAATCGGGTTGCAGATTCACTGTTTTCAACGCTTGGGCAATTTTTTCCGTACGTTCGCTTTTCGATCCCAGGCCATGGATTCTCATCGGTTCGTCGAATGCATTATGTATGTTCTTCATCGGATCGAATGATGCGTACGGATCTTGGAAAATCATTTGGATTCTTCGTCTGGTCTTGAAACTCTCTTTTTTTGGCAATGAAAGCAGATCATGGAACTCGCCGTCATCGCAGCGTAGCAACAGCTCGCCGGATGTCGGTTTGTGTAAACGCAACAGGCTTTTTCCCAATGTCGATTTACCACACCCCGATTCCCCTACGACACCAAGTGTTTCTCCTTTTCGAATATCCAAGGTGATATCATCGACTGCTTTTACATGACCGGTGACTTTCCGAAGCCATCCCGAGGATACGGGAAAATATTTCTTTAGGTGTTTGAGCTGCAGCAGGACGTGTCGGTCAAGCATAGTCTTATCGTCTGTCATCTTTACATTTCTCCTCATACAGCCAACAACGGACTTCATGCCCTTCTTCAATCTCACATACCATGGGATGCTCCTCAGTGCATTTTTTCATTGCGAACGGGCATCTTGGTTCGAATTCACAGCCTTTGAACACCGTCGATGCGTCAGGGGTGGTTCCTTCGATTGATTCAAGCTCGGTATCCTTGCCCATACCCAACACAGGCACTGATTTAAGCAATGCCTTAGTATAGGGATGATGTGGATTTTCAAAAATTTGGAGTAACGAACCGAATTCAACGACCCTTCCCATGTACATGACCGCCACCTCATCACAGATTTCAGCCACGATACCCATGTTATGGGTGATAAGAATGACGGAGGTGCCATGCTCTTGCTGCATTTGTTTGATCAATGCGAGGATTTGGGCTTGAATGGTCACGTCCAGCGCTGTTGTCGGTTCGTCTGCAATCAGGATGTTCGGATTACAGATCATACCGATGGCGATCATCACCCGCTGTTTCATTCCGCCCGAAAACTCGAACGGATAACTCTTGAAACGATCTTCCGGACTCGGAATTCCCAATTCGCCAAGCATTCTGATTATTTTTTCCTTGGCTTCTTTTTTACTGAGTTTCTCGTGCATTCGCAGGTTTTCCATGATCTGCCAACCGATCGAATACACCGGATCGAGTGAAGAAAGGGAGTCTTGAAAAATCATCGCGATATCTTTTCCACGGATTGATCGCAATTCCTTGCTATTTCGTTTGAAATCGGTGAGGTTCAGCGTCTGTTCAGGACTCGGAGTGTACAGGACCTGTCCACCTTCGATGTGGGCGGCCTTGGGAAGCAGCTGCATGATCGATAGGGCTGTCACACTTTTCCCACATCCCGATTCGCCGACAACTCCCAGCGTTGTGCCTCGGCGGAGGTTAAAACTCACATCATTGACCGCATGGACGGTTTTCTTGCCGATCTTGAATCTGGTTTCTAGGTTTTTCACCTGCAGTATGTAATCTTTTTCCATGGTACCGCCTTATTTACTCTGTTGCATCGAATACATCCCGCAAGCCGTCACCGAAAAAGTTCACTCCCAGAACAAAGAGGGAGATGACTATGCCCGGTGCCATCCAAAGATTGGGATAGTTTTGGAATATATGGAAACTGCTAGCAGCATTGATGACATTTCCCCATGTCGGTATCGCTGTCGGGACCCCCATGCCGAGGAAGCTGAGGGCTGCTTCGGCAAGCACGAAGCCCGCCGTCTGCATGGTGATCGAAACGATAACCGGCCCGAGCGTGTTCGGAAGGATATGTTTGAACATGATGGAGAAACCTGAAATGCCATTGGCAACACAGCTTTCCACGAACGGTTCTGTCTTTAATGACAACACCCTGCTGCGGACGAGTCGGGCAGTGCCCATCCATCCGGTGAAACAGAATATGAGAATCAGATTGGCAAGGCTTCTTCCGCTGAGTCCGACAAGAATAAGCACCAGCATGATCTGGGGAAACGTAGTGAATATTTCACCGACATAAATGATAAACGAGTCAAAACGACCACCATAATAGCCTGCGATACTTCCCAAGGTACATCCGATCAAAGCTGCCCCCAAGGCAGCGCTAAGCCCGACGGCGATTGATATTCTTCCTCCGTAGAGAAGTCTGGTAAACGTATCTCTTCCAGCATTGTCCGTTCCGAGCAGATGTTCGCTTGACATGGGAAGCAAACGGACTTTCGGATCAACGTATGATGGGTCGTATGAGGTGAACAACGGTGCGAATATCGCGCAGAGGGTAAAAAACAGGATGATGAACAATCCGACAAGGGCAAGCTTGTTTGAAGCGAACTTGAGCATGTTTCGCTTGGCCAGGCTGGATTTATATATTTTGCCGCTTTTAGTTTGTGCCATAGATTTCCTCCACCACATCACATCTTGCCGAATCTGATTCGCGGATCAAGAAGAGCCGAGAGCAAATCGACAAGAAAGCTTGCTATCAACACTGCCAGCGCAATAAAAAAAGTAGCTATCATGACCACAGGCATGTCACTGCCGGAAATCGATTCCAATATTAATTTCCCCATGCCAGGATAGTTGAAGACACTTTCGATAACAACGGTTCCGGCGATAAGGATGGGGATTCTGTTGACGATGATGATCATCACAGGAATAATCGCATTCCTGAATGAGTGAACCAGATTCACGCGAGTCTCGGAAAGGCCTTTGCTTCTGGCGGCTTTCACGTAGTCCTTATTCATGGTATCCAACATTGATCCTCGTGTGTAACGCATCAATGTGGCAGTGTAAGAGATGCCGATGACCAAGACCGGCATGACAAGGTACGGAATCCTTTGAAAGAATCCCGGTTGTCCGGGAGTCATCCTTCCTCCCGGGGGAAGCCATCTGAATGTCAGGCCAAACACCACGATGGCACTTAAGCCGAAGAAAAATTCGGGAATTGAAACGCCTACCATTCCCAGTGCGGTAAGCGAATAATCGATCGGAGTATTACGTTTCAAAGCTGATATGAATCCGAACAACAGTCCGAGGATTGTCGCGACAGCAAATCCCAAAGCGGTCAGTTCAATGGTGGCAGGAAGCCGAGTCCAGATTATATCGGATATCTTGACGCCATTTATCAAGCTGTATCCCATATCACCTTTGAGAATATTGCCCAACCATTTGAAATATCTGATGTAGGCGGGATCATTCAGCCCCAGGTTTTCCCTCATGTTCGCAATCGTCTCTTCGGTCATGAATGCCATCTGTTCCGGTGGGATAAGATAAGAGATGGGGTCACCGGGAACAAATTCCAACCCGATGAAGATGAGAATGGTGATAATGAGAATTTTGGGTATGAATGAAAGAAGCCTTCGGAAAAAATATTTAAGCATATAGTCGCCCTCTGTGTTCGCGTACCTTTCGGGCAGGGGACCAACCTTCGGGTACAATCCATCTCTGTTACATACCCGTATTGACCATAATTACCCTTATTCAGATACAGCGGCAAAAAGCCGCTGTATCAATTGTCACCAGGAAGTTGTCAATACAGATAACATCCTATTTCTTATTCAGTTTCCAGGTCTCAAGACGAAGATCACAGGTCCTGTAGATCGCCAGGTCCGAAGCCTTCAGCCATGCTGGGTCGAAGTCCCACTTGGCATCATTATAAATCATCATCTTGTTCATGGAAATAACAGGAATCGGACTTCCGTAATTAAGGCTGTTCTGTTGCAAGAGAATAGCCAATTCCTTGAGTCTCGCAGGATCGCTCGTGGCAGATACTTCCTTGAGGTATTTGCCGAAGAGTTCTTCCCTGACTGCTTCGTTGCCAAGATAGACGTCATAGATGGTTCCGGGATTCACTACGCCGTAGTTCTCTACGCCGCTGAGTTGGTTTGCTCCGGCATAACAGATATCCCAGTTTTTCTGCTCATAAATCGCTGCATAGATGTCTTGGATCACAACTCTTGATTCTGCTGGAATTCCAATTTCGGCAAGGTTCTGTACGGTAAGGTCCATCAGGTCATTGTGCATCTGATCATTGTAATAGTATGCGATTCTGATCGGGCTACCATCATAACCAGCTTTTTTTAACAACGCTTTGGCAGCTTCGACATCACGTTTGAATAATGGGATACTCTTGTCATACAACGGATCTCCGGGGTTCACCGCGGTTGACAATGCAACGGCCTGTCCGGGGAAGTATGAAGCAAAGGCTTCCTTGTCGATCGCCAAGTTGATGGCTTTTCTGAAATCAGCGTTGGCCATGAACTTGTTCCACTTTCCATCTGCCGATCCGGTGAGGTTCGTAGTGAACAAGCGGTAGTAGGGGCTGAAGAATGCATTGTAAGCATAGTCAGGATTCTGTTTGACCACATTGCTGGCGATATTGACATCGTTAAATGCATTTGAGTGAGCCAAATCCAATCGTCCGGCGATCATTGCGGCAACCGCGGCATCCGTCCCACCGGCGTCGAAACTTATCCCGGTAACACGTTTGATACCCGGGCGGGGACCATACCAGCTGTCATTTCTTACCAAGACGCAATAGTCCGGGAACGTGACGCTTTCAAGCACATACGGTCCGCAGTGAACCGGAGCTTTCCAATAATCGTACGAACCGAATTTGGTGTAATCCACATCGGCCGGAAACAAATGTCTCGGATAAGGAACGAATGTAGCCAGGGTTCTCATCATGAATCCGTACGGCTGGGTAAGGGTGATGGTGAGCTTCTTGCCTTCAGCTTTGACTCCGCTGATGCTGTTAGCTGTCTTATCGAAGTATTCCTGGGCTCCTTTGATGAACTGGAACGAACCGCGTTCATTCTGGATACCATATCCCCTGAGCTGGGCTTCCAGGCTGAATACAACGTCATCGGCGGTAACGGGCTTGCCGTCTGTCCAATTCAGATTCTCGCGGATATAGAAGGTATACACTAATCCGTCAGCAGAAACTTCCCAACGATCTGCCATTCTCGGCACGATCTTCGAGGTATCTTCCATGTCGAGTTTGATGAGCGTATCGTAAAGAAGATCGGGAACCTGTGACTGATAGTCTCTGTACACGCATTCGAATGAACCGCTGGTACCGCCTGCGGCATACCATAGGACATTCAATGTTCCTGTCTCGCTGAAATCTTCGGCAGCCTTAACTGCCCCAGCTTCCGCTGCGCCTCCTGCAAACAAATTCGGTATCAATAATACCGAACACAGAAATAAAACGGTTACTAGTTTTTTCATGTGCCTCTCCTTTTTTGTTCTTTTTGAACATGAATACTCTAAAGATAGAATATTATAACCAATTAAATTCTAGGGTACAAATACTCAGTTGTCAAGAAAAAAAGAAGTGGCTTCATCGTGTATTATATATTTTTTATATCTATATTATATCAAGAAATATACATTGTATTTGACTTTTCCCGTGTTGTTCGTACCAGAAAGTCAGCATCCATTTCCCGTTTTGTAGTTTTATTGCTGAAGGCTGGCCGAACTTAAGGTACGCAAAAACACTATGCTTGGTGCTGTCCTTTGAGAAGGGCTCGGGTTCCCATATCATTTGCTGTGAAATGATATCGAAAGTGTTATCCCGAATCTGGGCAATGCAAGCCAAAAGGCCTGGTCTATCGGTATCTCTGCGGATAGAATGCAAGGTGAGCACTCGATCGTTACCCAGATAATGGATACTGGAAGCCTGTCCCATGATTCCTGTGGATATCGGAGAAAAAAAGGTCTTTCCGTAATCATTGGACACAGCAATATGGTTCGGATGTAACTGATTGTTTTTCAAATCCTCCACCCATGCTATGACAGCAACCATACCAGGTTCCATTTCACATGCACGTTGTTCCCATACGCTCATATGAGGTTTTGGAAACCTCAGCGTCACCGTCACGTCATCCCATGTAAGTCCTTCGTCTTCGCTTCGAAGCATCCTGCCAAACAAGCCGGAAGCGGTGCTGCCGTCCCAATTCATGAAATTGGCAATAGGAGTGATCCAATGACCGTTCGACAGTACGACAAGCGGTGCCGACGCTTCTACCGGTTCGTTGAAACTGACCGGTATGATCTCAGGACGGTGAAAATGTTTTGCTTCATCATCCGATCTGAGCAGTACCACTTCATCGGGTAATACACCGCCGGTATCAGGATTTCCCACCGGAACCGACGGATCGTCCCGAAAGAATCGGTAGCCGATGGCAACGACTGTATGCGAACCTACCGCAGTTATCTTGCAACTGTCGGTAAACACCCGGTCTTTGATCGATGCTTCGAACAATTTTACCGGAGAGTGCCAGGTGGTACCACCGTCAATACTCGAGCTGACCATGGTCGTGGTATCGATGTTGTCCATTCCCGAACCGGCGACAAACGCTGCCAACAGCTTGCCGTTGTCCATTTGCGTGACATTCGGAAAGTATGCGCTTACTTTACTATCGCCTGAAGTAAGTTGACCGCATATAATTTTTGAATCCAATACTTTGATACTACTCATATGATGTTCTCCGTTCGTTTTCATATTCACCTCCTGGCAGTCGATCATTCGTCATCAAAACCGATCATCACATAGGAGATCGAAGTATCATCGCAATGTTCTCCCGCATAGAAATAGGCAAGCAATCTGTTTTCTGATAATTTCAACAGATGCGGATGGCCAACCGAAAATCTAGCCATTTCAGCCCACGCTTCATTCATGCTTATCTGTTTACTATCCTGTTTTGTCATCGCACTATCATAGATAACCAAAGATTCACTCCATGTGCGAGCCCTATCATCGCTAAGTCTTACAGTGATCACGGGACGCGTCGATCTATCGATGTCGATACAGGCTAAGCCGTGAAGAGCACAATCGACAGGTCGTCCCGGTTGTCCATAGATTCCGGTATCCCACAATTCACCCCATGTGCGGCCCGCGTCCCTGCTCTCTTTTGCATGGATATTGAGATAGGTATTGCGCTTTCCGTCGAGTGACCAAAAGAAATCGACGAGTGTCTTGCCGTCATCGGTGACGCAAGGTCGCTGATCCCAATAATACATATCTGGAACATCGGTTACCAATGTAAGGTTATCCCAGGTAGATCCTTGATCGGCAGAGAAGATCATAGCCGACCGATGGATCCATGTACGCGTATCCTTTCTGTTTTTGTTTATCTCGAAGTGACACGCCAGCCGACCATCGCCGAGTAATAATGGGGAACCGGTAAGGGCTACCGGATCAGCATCACTACCGATGTGGACTCTCTTCGGTTCGGACCAAGTAATTCCTTCGTCTTCGGAAATGATAGAGAAGATATAGGTATCTTTCAGGCTTTCGGTCACCGGATCATAAAACGGTTGATCACTGATTGAACCGTCCACCCAATTGAACAGTGCCAATACGCGCGAGCCGCCGAGTGATACGCAATAGTAGCAGATACTCATGCCTTCCCGCCCATCGATAAGTGGCAATCGCACCGGTTCGTACCAACTAGCCCAAGTAGCGCCCTGGTTATCGCTATAGGTCATCATCGCATTGAAGTGACGGGATCCTTTGGTCGTCGCTATCCTGAACGATGCTAGCCAACGTCCTGAGGGCAGTGCTTCGATCGAGCAGAATGTATTGCTCGGATACAAAGAGTATGCGGGGTCTTTTGGGATAGTACCGCGCCGTATCACCTTCATCATCACCCAGATCTCCCTATGTGAATCGATATTCGATATCTTTGTCTGCGGTCGATTGGACCATCAAGCGCCTCGCATAGGACCGATCATTTTTTTCGGGGTAATCCTCTCTATAATGCGGACCCCTGCTCTCTTTCCTGAGTAACATGCACTCGAGCAATATCATACTCAGTCGAGCAGCATGATCAGCTTTCACCGCCATACCAATCGTCTTGGGATTGGACATATGGGTAGCAGGATTGAAATCTTCATACAATTGTCTTATTCGGTCTTTGGCATAAACAAGGTCCCGTTCATTACGTACTACATTGGCATGATACCACATCAGATGACGAATTTCCTTAATGAGTTCATCCGCATCAATCCTATTGGGACGATGATGTTCAAATCTTTCGGTAAGTGCTTTTCGAGCGATTGAGGTATTTATCGCTTGTCGATCACAAGACTTGGCCCATTGGGAAGCATATGCTCCAGATCGATGACCGAAGACAAGGCAGCTCCCCGAAGCATTGCCTCCATGGCGATCCGCTCCATGAAGGCTTCCGGCGACTTCTCCGGCAGCATACAGACCATTCACGCCGGTAGCGCACCGAACATCGATCACGATTCCTCCGTTACTTGCCTGGGCAAGCGGGGCAATCGTATGCTTGGTGCCCAACAAATCGATGTGTTGTTCCTTCCTGATCCAATCAACATAGATCGAAATGAATTCTCTTTTGTCCTCGAGTAGCTTCGGGTCATAGCTCAGGTTAAAGCCTTTTTCGCAACCGGTGTCGTTGATCTCTTTCATCATCGCGATATCAAAGTAGCGGGAGATGTCACTCGAGGTGTACGGACCATGTTTGGATCGTTCATCCAAGCACTGTCGGCTGGTGATCGATGACGGTAGATATCTGGCGAGCAAATCCCGACCCTCCGCATCATTGACTTGCGTGCAATATCCAAGGATCTGTTCGCTGAAGAGCACTTTGTAACGAGGCGTCATGAAGCCGGGGATGAATTGGATAAATTCCATGTTCACCAATTTCGCACCGGCATCGAGAGCAAGGATATGGCCATGGCCGCATACATCGGATGGATTCAGGTTGTGTTCGAACAGATCGCCGAATCCTCCGGTAGCGAGGATCATCGAACGGCAGCTGATGACAAAAAGGGAGCCTTGCCTGTCGATGCATAGTGCTCCGGCTATATGATCATCATGAAGGATAGTATCGATTACTGTGCAATGTTCCATCAACCTGACATTGTCTTTGGCTTTAAGCAGGGCATAACTCTTATTACGGATCGCGTTCCAGTCTTCCCAGATGAATATGTCCCGTGCTCGTTTTGCAAAACAGGGGATCCTCCCTCCCTGCATCTTCCGATAAGGGATTCCCATCGCAGGCAGTTCCGCTACCCGGTCTCTGATCTCATCGATATAGATCTTTGTAAGCTCTTCATCGTGCATCTGAAAGGAGGATTCCCTGATTTCTTCAAGCAGACGGATATTGTCCTCGGGATCTTCTGTGGGTGCTTGGCATCCCAGAGCTTCCATCAAAGGATAAAAACTAGAACCCGAGCATATGGTGCCTTTTGATACCACCAACACTTCCATGCCGCTCTCACTGGCACTATGGGTGGCTTTCAATGCTGCCAGTCCGCCACCGATGACAAGGATATCGGTAGTAATAGTCTGAAATGTCATCACACCTCCACCGAGCGTTGTTCTTTGTGTGACTGATAGGAGCGTTCAACCAATTCAACGATACGTTGTCCGTATGCGCCATCGATCGGGGAAGGTGTTTCATCATTCAGATACTTGAGGAAATCAACCAGTTGCAACCGGTAAGAATTGTCATCCTCAACTGGAATCTGTTTAAAATCATGTTCATTCGAGCCAATCCACACACCTTTCGGTTCGATCACGTTGTCGCGTAACGTTACCCGTACTATTCCCTTTGAAAAAATGAACTCAGTTGCATTGACAAATGGATTACTGTAACCGGTGCAGGTCATGGTCATGGATATATCGTTCCCCATCAGTGCCATGATCTGATAGCCGCTATCCACGGCAACTGCGGGTTGCTCCCAATCGACATGGGCAAAAATCGTGTTGATCGGTTGACCGGTGAGGTAGCAGACACGGTCTAGCGTATGAACTCCGTAGTTCATCAAGATTCCCCCGCCGCACTTGCTATCATCGAGAAACCACGCGGGCCGGCCTTCCCAGAAATAGTGATAGTGGATCGAGTCTTTCACCATGATAAGCTTGCCGAGTTCTTTGCTGTCAATGATGCGCTTTGTCGCGACATACAGCGGGTTATAGCGCTGGGTATGGCCGATCATCAGCTTTGTTTTGGTAGCTTCGAAGAGGGCGTTGATTCGTTTGCAGGCTTCGCTGTCTTGGGCCATCGGTTTTTCAAGAAGTACGGGAACATCAACGTTCGCGCAAGCGATTGCCGACTCTTCATGCAGATGGTTGGCCAGACAGATGATCGCCCCGTCAAGTTTCACCGATGCAAGCATCGCATGGTAATCGCCGAACACGTTGCGTTCATCGATGCCATACGTGCGCGCCACATCGATCGCCTTGCCAAGGGTCCTATTGGAAAGGGCGACGATGTGCACACCGGGAATCTGTTGGGCTGCCTTGATATGTTCATGAGCAATGATCCCGGTCCCGATAATTCCCAATTTTACCATCTGTTACCACCTTATCACTTCAAATGAAAGCTCTGTTTCTTTCTTCCGTACTGCGATCATCCCTGCCAAGGCAGGATCCTGTTCGGGATAGTCAATCCGATAGTGCGGTCCCCGGCTTTCTTTTCTATGACGCATTACCGTCAGTAGAACTTTCGCCGTTTCGATCGCACTGCGCAGATCGACTGCGCGCTTCATCTGTCGTTTCAGTTGAAGATGTGCTGTCACATTGAATCGTTTTTCTATTTCCGCAATCTTTTTCAATCCTTCATCACATCGTTGGGCACTGCGTACGATCGCTCCGTTCTCCCACATGATGGTTTGTATTTCTTGTATGGATTCGGCCACACTAACGATACCGCCTTGTTTGGAATCCAACTGCTTCAACACCCGGTGTGCGACCTCATCCGTTTTCATGACGCAAAGACTCCTGTCCGAAGCCCATCGTGCCGCTTCTTTTCCGGCAATCGCACCGAATACTTGAGTCGCTGCAATGGCAGCCCCGCCAAGGCGGTCGGCTCCATGGGGACCGCCCGCCGTTTCTCCCGCGGCAAACAGGCCACGTACTCCCGTGGCGCACTGTCGGTCGATATAGATACCTCCATTGAATCCCTGGGCATGGCAAATCATGTCAAATCCATCGTTGACGACATCGATATGCTTTGCATTCATCCACTCGAGCCAGCTGGTGATGAACCAACGTGTATCTGAAAGAATCGATGCATCGTATTGCATATGGATGCCCCCCGAATCAAGCACATTGCCTTTTCTCCATTCTTCATACATGGCGATATCAAAGTAACGGCTGCAGGTGACATTACTAAACGGTCCGTGCTTTGCCCGTTCGGTCAGACATTCGGCAACACTGATATTCGCCGGTAGATAATCACTCAGGATCTCTTTTCCATGGCGGTTGGTCACCGAAGGAATCGAATCGAGGTTTTTCTCTTGAAAGAGCATTTTCTTCACCGGATGGGTCAAACCGGGTATGAATTGGATGAATTCAAGGTTTACCAAACGAGCCCCGGCATCAAGGGCAAGCGCATACCCGTTTCCGGTTTGGTCTGCTGTTGCCAAGCCGTAGCGATAGATGCCACAGGCGCCTCCGGTCGCAAGTATGACCGCTTTTGCCTGGATATATGCAAAACTATCCATTTCATCGATGGCCAGCGCTCCGATGCACGTACCGTCTTCGACGACCAAGCTGATGATGCTTACTTGGTCGCGGATGGTGACATTGCGTATCATCAACTGTTTCCATAATGCGCTTCGTATCGCATCGAGCCCGATGGTGGTACTACCCCTGACTCGTTTTCCGAAGCAGGGAATCACCCCGTTGTAATTTCCATGTTCATCTTTGCTAAAATTGATGCCATAGCTTTCCAATTCATGAAAACGGTCGGTGCATTGTGTCGCTAACAGTTCTGACAATCGGGGGTCGGCCGTGTGATCGGCAGCCGCCAGGATTTCTTCGATATAATATCGGACGGTATCTCCCGGGTGGATAATCGCATTCATACCCCATCCCCTGGTTCCCGGATAAAACGTGGAACCGGTATGGCCGAATCGTTGTTTTGTCACGAGCAGTACCTGTGCTCCGCTATCACTGGCGGTTATCGCTGCCTTGATTCCGGCAGCTCCCCCTCCGATAATCAACACATCAGTTTGCATGGTGTAATCAATGTTCATACCTTATGTGGCGGCCTTATCGCGGGCTGCGTCTCCTTAGGAAAAATAATCGATGGTGTGTTTCAGGGCTTCTGCTTGCCGTAAGGCAATATCATAATCCTGAAAACTGGTTTTGAATTGAGCAAGCGTGGGTTGGATGCGTTCGCATACCGGACAATCACCGCGTGAATAATTTTTCACGGTTCCTTTGTACAAATGATGGAAGTGGGGAGCACGATATGCATCACCATAGAAATTCATTTGTGCGAATGTCGGTTCGAGATGTATCGGACACCATGCCGAATACAATCCGTCTCCGCCGAATTCTATGAATTTCTTGCGGAACGTGCGCCAATCTTGACCAAGAAGTTGTTCATCGACTCGGCACACATACGCCCACCAAGTATGACCGTATCCATCAGGAACGTGCTGCCTGATCAGCCAAGGAACGGCAGCGGAAACTTCTTCATACAAGCCCGCGATGATTCGCCGAGCTTCAACGAGGTCCTCAAGACGCTCTAGTTGTGCCAAACCTAATGCCGCACTGGTCACGGGCATTCTGAAATTGTAGCCAAATGTAGGATGTCGTTTGAAATTCCAGTCCTGGCGAATGTCGCGGGGAACAGTACGAGGAGCGTCCGATTCGGCTTCGATGGTCGGATAACCAAATCCCATCACTCGTTTTATCTTCCTCATGTAATCGCGGTCATTGCATGTGACCGCACCGCCGTCACCGCCGGTGGTCATGTGCTTCGATCCTTGGAAGCTATAACTGGCGGCATGTCCGATCGATCCGACAGGCCGGCCTTTATAGGTTCCCAAATAACACTGGGCATTATCTTCGATCACCGTCAGCCCATATTCTTTTGCAAGGTCCATGATCGGATCCATGTCGCATGCAAGACCATAAAGCGATACGGGAATGATGGCTTTGGTATGGGCTGTTACTTTACGTCTCGCGTCTTGAGGATCCATGAGAAAGGTATCGCCCAGGATATCAACAAACACCGGGACGGCATAACAGTACAATACTGCGGTGGCGGTGGCCACCGCGGTAAGGCAAGGGACCAAGACCTCATCGCCCGGGCCTACTCCTGCTGCCAATAGGCAAGCGTGTAGGGAAACTGTCCCGTTAGAACACGTCACGGCATAGTGTGCACTGAATTTCTTTGCCAATGCTTTTTCAAAACGTACATTCATGTCAGAGCGGTCAGAATTGCCAAAGCCGGCATCAAGCACCTCATTCATGTACTTGCGATCGTTTTCTCCAACTCTGCCTTTGGGTAATCGAGAAAAAACCTCACGTGCGTGGTCATCTGCATAGCGTCTTATCTGTTCCATCAGGCGTTCTCCTCACAACTCTTCTTGAATTGTTCTTCCGATGAAAACCTATCTGTTTGGTGTATATAGAAAAACACAGCTAGAAATTTTTGCTGTGCTTTTCTATTACGATTAATGTGTTATGTTCGCTACTTGCATTAAAATCATGTAGATAAGAGAGACAATTGAGAATCGAATCAGTACTCCGCTGAAGTAGTACATCGAAGTATAATGGCTTATCGTGAAGCATTGGCATTCGATTTGTCATTGCCAACATAATGACTAATATCCTACTGTTTCCATACACTCTATCGGGGCAGCGAGCGATTCGCTGAGCATGACAGTTGTCTTCATCAGCTGGAGTATGGAACCTGGCATGTACGGGGTTACCGGTCCGTGGGTGATGAGTCGGGAAGTCATGCGTTGCCAAGTCGAGAAACTGCCTGCGGTGGTAATGTCGTGGGTCTCTATGCGTTCTTTGGCGTTGAGCACATCCAGTGGTCCGATGGTCGCGGCTTTGGGCGGTACATTCGCCAAATCCCCGCTTTGACCGAATACGCCGTGAAGTGAATTCTGGATGATCGTAAGGGGATGGATGGTCAACACTTGGGCCGGCTGACTGAAATAGGGGTCGCTCAGGTCCTTGATGATATATTCGCCGCCCTCTTTATAATCGGGTATCAATTCGGGGCACGGATCGATGAATGCGATGTGGCCCGCCCAGCCCGGTCCGGAGTAGATCGTATCGGCTCCGCCGTTACCTTTTTCAGCAATCAGCTTCGAGTAGTCGGCAATATTTTCATTAGTCGGCGTGAACACATTTTTTGCTGGCGGTCTGAATTTGGGGTCGATCTTGTTGATGAAGTACTTCATGAAAGAATAGGAAAATCCTGAGCGATAGGTTACAGG
>LSQX01056988.1_pt2 | contig 41710 bp, 42 predicted proteins | sample 654561 | NCBI WGS metagenome assembly LSQX01 (sample SAMN04489861, study PRJNA283612) | anaerobic digester metagenome | isolation source: 4 biogas reactors fed with cattle manure at either 37C or 55C with and... | place: Denmark: Kongens Lyngby | collected 2014 | reverse complement strand
ATTTCAATCCACGCACCCTGTGAAGGGTGCGACAGCTAGATATTGATATAAAAAATAGCAATATCTATATTTAGTATAACATACTTTATGTTTGTTTTTTTATAGAGTTATACCTATCTTTTTTTTATTATTTTGAGGCGAACGTCTTATGATTTCATGTGCACTTAGAGTTTGCCTCAAAATATTATTGGTTCATCCGGTTTTAAAGTGCTTTTTACACCAAAATGTTGTACCGACGTTTTGTAGTTTTTACCTAATTTATAAATACGAATTGAATCTTCATCCTCGTTATATAAGGACAACACTTCATTCTTTAAGTTAAACAACTGACTAGAGTCTACATCGCATTCATAAACTGAATTTTGAACTCTTAATCCGTAATTTAGACATACTTTGGCAATTTTAGCAAGCCGTCTTCTTCCGTCTTTTGTTGTAACACTTATATCATATGTAATTAGAACATTCATTGATAGCTCTCTATTTCCAAAAGAACGCAGGATAGTCATCAAGATCACCACGCAAATAGCGGGCAAGCAATTGAGCTTGTACATGAGGTACCAACCCCCATTTTATTTTTTCTTCTAGAAAAGGATGAGTTAATTCTTCATATTTTTGCTTTTGCCATTCAAATAAAAAAACTTTTCTGCCTTCTTCTGTCAATACGACTGCACCATTATCTTGAAATTCAAAATCCTTATTATTAAATTGACCTCTATTAATGATGCGAAGTACAAAGCGATCCGCAATCATAGTACGAAACTCTTCTACCAAGTCTAGGGCTAAAGATATTCTTCCTGGACGATCAACATGATTAAAACCAATGTATGAATCCAATCCGACTGCTTCTAGTGCCGAAGCACAATCATGCGCCAGTAAAGTATATGCAAACGAAAGAAGCGTATTGGTTGCATCTAAAGGAGGTCTTCTACTTCTTCTAGCGAAGTAGAAAACATCCTTATTTGTTAAAATCATATCGTCAAATAAACTATAATATGTAGCTTGTGCGTTGCCTTCAATTCCTCTTAACTGATCTTTTTCATCCGTATCTATTGCTTGCTTCTTTGATTCCGATAAATAATCAATTACGGATTCAAACTTGCTAATATCGATTCTCAATTTATATTGTTTTCGAAATCGGATGAGATAGTTTCTGGCATTGACGATTTTAGCAAGGATCATATTTTTGGCGATCTCCAATGACTCTACATCATCCAATGAAATTTGAACCTGTTTCTTTCGTAGTAAAACATTTCCTTTTGATTCTGATACAAATCTTCCACATAGTCGACCTATTGAATCAAGAACAACGAGGCCAATTGCATATTCACTGCACTTTTGTATAAATTTTGAACTCATACCTGAATAAGAAAAAATTACTATCGCTTGCAAATTATGGAGGGGTACTCTATGCACTATTTTAGATTCTTCTCTTAGTGTGACATTTTCGCCAATAACACCAATAAAATAGGAGGGATTTGTTACATATAAAGTGTTTAAAAGCTTTTTCAATTATCATTCTCCAAAAGCATTCTCTCAATATATAAGCTAGCAGATTGACGATTTCCTAATTCAGGTAGGCAGATATCTCTTAATGAACACGAACGACATTTTGGTTGCCTTTTTACCTTTGGCGTATATCTTTTTTGCATCAAAGAATGCATCTCTTTGATAATTTCTTCGAGTTCTTGGCGTAGCTCTTGAGTAAAGAGAACGCGTTCTCGCCTTCGTGTTTGAAAATAGAATATCGAACCTTCTTCTATGGTAACGGCAGTCATTTCTTCTAAACACACGGCTTGTGCCAACAACTGTAAAATGTCGCTTCTAATTACTTTTGGCTTCCCTCGTTTGTATTCTATTGGATAAACTGAATATTTGCCTTTCCAACGTGGAAAGTAAACGCCCGCTTCAGTTTTTTGAAGTTCGACCGTATCGCACACACCTTCTATCTTAAGTCTTTCTGACCGTACACGCATTGCATGGAGTGTTATAACATCCTTGCGTTTATAATGGACTTCCGGATCATCTGTTTTTTCATGGAGATACTTTCCATGGGTCGTCAAAAAATTATCTTTCCATTGTTGCTCTATATGAATCAGTGCCCATTGCCGTCTACAAAACACAAAATGCTGTATACCGGAAATAAGCAGAGAATCCATATTAACAGCCCTCTAACACCTCTACCTCGAGCCCTTTTTCTTTGTATTCTTCAAGTTTCGACACATTAAGGTGAACGTTAAACTGTTCATAATTCTCAATGGTTTCTGCTAAATCAAGATCAATACTGCTTTCTAATAAACTATGAACTTTACCGCTTGAGACAACTCCAAGTTTCGAGGGGTGTGTAAACCAGAATAGTTGCTGTACTTCCATGCTACCTTCGGGGCGAGCGGAAGAAGCATCGTTTGCAAATAATGACAACAGTGCTCTCTTAATAGCTTCTGCATCCTCTTCTGAAAAACCGGTTCTTTCAGAAAAATACGGATTAATGCTTCCACAAAATTTATAGACACCGAAATCCACAAAACTTTTAGACCCCATCGTATCGGAAGATTTTCTACCGGTCTTAGATTCCATACCATCTGTACTCCTTGTGATTTGCATTGTTGTCACTGAAACAGGAGCCAAACTTTTAGCAAGACTAACTGAAACAGGACCTCGTATGCCAATCGATTTTTTGTCAAATGTTATAACCTGTCCAAAAGCTCTTGTATCAATCCATTTTTTGCAAAAGTAGTCAAATATCTCTTGATCATCGGCCTTCTTGCCAAACTCTTCAGCACTTTTTTTATACCTAGCTTCTAAAGAAAAACACCCGTCCTGAACCCGATCATTAGATTGAACAAAAATCTCATATCCTTCGTCTTGAAGTCTGTTCCTGATTTTTCTTTTAATACTGACATCGCTCATTTCACCGTAGGATTGCATGTCCGTTCTTGGGTAGTTTTCATTTAGCGGGTCACCGTTTGGATTTGCATTTCTGACAGTAAAAGTTAAAATAAAATCGATTTTGTTTGTAATAGCACTCATTGTTCTCTCCTTATTCTCTTTCTACTTTATTATTATTTTCTTCCATCCCTTTATTTTTCGGACGATAAAAATCTTGATTTTGAGCATAGTATCCAAATAGAAACATTTCATCTAACGCTTCTCTTTGACTTCCATAATTGTTTTTGTTTATTTGATTGATAATCTGCCCTAGGAGCTTTTCTAAGTAAATTGCGTTACCGGGACGATTATTTTTTAATCTAAGCAAATAGGGTTGAATTTTCTTAGATAAATTAACATGAACTACTGTTGGCCTGTCGATGAACGCTGCCCAAAGTCTACTGGCGTTTGTTGGACGCTTATAATCAGAATCATCAGAACTATTTTGATTTTCAACTTCCTTTTTCGAAGTTCTGCTATATTGTGCATCCTTTTCAATTTTGTCATAAACGGCGAGTAATCTGCCGTAAAGGTAACTCCGATCGTTGCACTCATAATCTAACATGGCTAAGTTTTTCTCCTTTGGTATATATTTATTATTGTAGTACGGAAGATCCTTGAAGTACTTTTGTATGACGATACAATCAGTCCTAAGTTGTTCTGTCCAGTACTTTTTATAACGAACTCTATTTTTTGCATTGCTCCATGCTTTCATCGCCAACTCTTTAGCTAAAGGTCTTCTTTCCATTATGCAGCGAATGGTTTCTTCTGTCATGTTGCCGGCTATCTTTTTGTCTCTATCACCAAGCAACCGAAAGTGGTTTCCGGTTTCTTGTTCCTCTCCATACAAGGTGTTGATCAAGGCAAATAATGGGATCACATTATTTTTATACCTGCCTTCTTGATGTGAATAGTAAGGCCAATTCATCGTTTCATACCAATATCCAACATTTTCAGCTAATTGAAACCCATTATAAGTTTTAAAATATTTTATTGCTATTCTTCCATTACTTGTTTTATCTAAGAGCAAGATATTATAAGAAACTTCTTCGAGTAATTCTTTTCCGTTACCAGTAATAAAGTTTGAAAACGCTTTTGCGACACTTCCACCAAAAGAAAACTCTTTAGCTGTATCAGTTTCAGGCAAATCTTCTAGAGTTATTAGATCATCAAGAAAATCGTCCTTAATCATCTTAGCACTAGGGTCAAAGGAAATTGTATTTTCGATATCAGTTGAAAACCAATTAACCAAATAAGCACCGGAATTTAACCATCGTGAGTTTGTGCCGTTTTCAAGAAAATACTTAAGCATTAGAAAAATTTTTTGTGATGCTTCAAAACCTACTCTAATTAAGTCCAGATTATCTTGAAATCTTCCACGGTATATTTCGTATCGATTGCTACCACTTATAATTTTTGCATTACCTAAAAGTCCTCTATGTTTGGATGAAATATAGACACATTCACCTGAAATGTTGCAATAATCTTTAGGTTTGGTCGCCATTAATTTTTCGGTGTATTTTATAAAATTTTTGTGAATTTCTAAATTATCTGTAACATTTAAAACCCCAATAGCAGTGTCTTTATATTCAACAGAAAAAGTAACAAAAACATCAGCCATTTTAACGTTTTTTTCTTTCGAATCCTCTATAACTTTAAGATTTCCATTGCCAGCTATTTCAACTACCTTCTCAAATAATGCATTTATGATATCTTGCAGAATGTCGTTTGATGGATTTAGTAAGTATTTGCTGATACTATGCAACAAAATGTTAGGATTCTCTTTCTCAAATTCTACCCAATCTGACAATTGTTCTAAATAGGCTTCATGATGTTTTATTTTCTTCGTCTTTTTAGATATCGCTTTCGATACATAAGTCATCTTATCTACAAGAGGTTGGGGTGCGATCCCACTAGACCGTCCTATGGAGAGCTCCGATACTGGGAACTGAATATAATCATCTTTAGGGATCCAACTAGCGTCTAAGAATTCTCCTTTCTCATTTAGTAGAACTTCAATAATGTCGTTACCGTTAGACCTTTTATTATCGTGGTATATCGGTAACAAAGCCGGTTGATTAGCTTTATGTACGTCTACTAACCCCGCTTCTAAAGCTTGATTGTAGACAGTATACAAGGCTTGTAATGGATTCATTTAAACCTCCTCTCGATACTCCTTTGTCTGTAATGCTTCTGTGACAGACTCTATCGTATCTGCACGTATTGTTTGTGGCGAATAATCAAAAATTTCATGATTTAATTCAGTTTCGTCAGGTGTTCTGAATACAACTTTACCATTTACTAACCTTATACGATCAAAATTAGCTATTAAGGGATTCTTTTTACTTTTTTCTAAACTAGGATATTTAAATGAATGAAATTGAATGCCAAAATCTAATTGTTGTTTCTCATAAGCTGTGTTTGATAAATAATATTCTGATTTATGCAATCGCTCGATATATCCCACACATTCCCTAGTGCCAAGAAATATATCGTGCCTACCGCCTCTCTCCAAAGATCTGAGAATAATTTGTGTATGCTTGATTTCATTTCGATCTTTCGCTAAGTCTTCCCGGTCTAAATTCCACGTAAAATGAAATTTTACTTCATAACACACATCTGTCAAATAAGTGTAGTAATACCGATCTTGTTTTCCATTATTAAGCGGAACCAAAATACCCTTAGTCTGAGTCCGTATAGGGTTCATAATCTTGCATTCTTCAATAACATTGGTTATTGTCGGTTTCCAACAATTGGCATCAATGATCCCTCTTAGCGCTTCATATGTTGGGATTGAATACGTAAACTTTTCCCCACCTCCTTTTGTTGTTGGATCTGTAAACAGCGCAAAGTCACCATAAATTCTGCAATAAAAAGGCCTTGAACGAAAAATTTTTGTTTTACTATTTTTCATAACTCCTCCTAACAAATCAATACTTCTGATTCACGAGTTTTAAAATTTAATCCGATCTCGTCATCATAATAATTATTATTCAATATTAAAAGCTTCACTTCTAAAATACTAATCGGTATGAATGCTTCAGACTTATTTTCAACATCCATATTAGAGACTTGCACAGTATATCTTGATGATTTTTTTAGCAAACGTTTAATTCTTTTAATATCTTTTGATGCTTCAGCATCATAGAATGCCTCTAGTAGCTCTTCGTTCTTATAGGGCACAATAATAGACTGTGTTGCTTTATCGTCAATAAGATGGAAAGCTTCTGAAGCCATTTTGAAATTTTGGTTAAAACTAAATACTTTGCGTTGAGAATTATATCTACAGCGATCTATAGACGTTAATTTTGTACTAAAATCTAACATCAGCTCTTTATTCTCAGACAAACACTCTAAAATATTTGTGTTCTTTTTGATAAGTGAGTATTTCATCAGCTCCTTGTTTGCTTTGTAATATTGGTTGAAATATATGTCTTTAATCTCATTTGGGTTGAAATTTCCATCATTTTCTTGAACCTGTCTCATAGCATATAAAAAGGCATTCTGTGCCTCAGCAATTTCAGGTAGACGACTTAAATCTTCCTCAAACAATTTAAAAGAAAAACATTTTCCCTTTACTTTGACACCACCAATTATTCTTTTTCCTTCACGGTTACACCTCCCGGCAGATTGTATTAATGAGTCGAGCCCTGCTGCAGCACGATAAACAAGATCAAAATCTAGGTCAACACCCGCCTCAATTAATTTAGTGCTGATGCATATCAATTTCTCTCCTTCATCTTCACGATTCTTTTTTAACAAAATATCCATTTGTTTTATTAAATCTAAACGATGAGCGGCACATAGGTTAGTGGTTAAATAAATTATCTTTGCATTCGATTTTTGTTTAAGACCACTATATAAACTCAAAACATCTGATTTTTTATTACAAATTATTAAACAACTGTCCGCCTCCTTCATTTCGTCAGTAACATGATTAGTAAGTTGCTCAATTGATAGTTTTTCAGAGGCCTTTTCACCTAAGAGACTCACATATTCAACTCGACGAAAAAGTTTTGTATCGTCTTGTATTTTGGCTAATGAGCTTTCTCCATCATCTAGAGTTGCGTAGTGGATAGGATATTCAATTTCTTTATTTTCATATACCGGGGTTGTTGCTGTGCAGTGAACGATTGTTGCACCCATAATCTCAGACAAAAAATTTGTCATTAAATTCATATTGTAGATCGCTTTTAGGGGTAAACTCTGCACTTCATCCATAATAATGACGCTGTCGATTAGTTTTGAAAACCTTCTAAGTTGGCTTGCTCTCCCCCCGAAAAGAGTATTTGTAAGCTGTACTAGCGTTGTTAAAATTACTGGACTTTCCCATGACTCAATAAGATATTGACGAGCTCCGATTTGCGACTCATCATCTTTCGTCTCATATTTATTGTCATAAAAATCTTGACCGGTTGTTAGGTCATCAACAATATTGGAATGGTGTTCCAAAACACACTTTTCTCCAATGATATCTTTAATTTCAGCGGCATTTTGCTCTAAAACACTCAGAAAGGCCGTCGTGTAAAGGACTCTCTTCTTATCGTAGCGCACTGCATGGTTTAAAGCATACCGCAGTACAGAAATTGTTTTTCCAGCTCCTGTTGGTAATTCTAGTGTATAGACTCCCTTTGACTTTTTAAAAGCTGCTTCTTTACACTGTTCCGACAAATTGCATCTAACTCGGTTTAAAGGCGTCAAATTTCTTGTAGTCTCAAAAGATACAGCCTTCTTCTCTATTTCATCAACTGTTCTTTCCCATATACGAGCTGTTTCGTGTTTAGAAAGCCTAGGATCTAAGTTTTCTCTGAAAAAATTTGAAGAGTCATAAATGTCTGCTTCTTTTAATACAGAAAGAAGCAAGCGCACTAAGCAAGCATTGTAATAAGCCGTTGTTTTCTTTGCAACATTACTATTACTATTTTTTTCTACCAAATTTTTGATTTTGTCCCTACACTTACACCATTCTTCGAAAGAAGAGAGCAATATTTCCTCTAAAGGTCTCAATAGTTTTTTAGATAAACTCGATCCATATTCTAAAACAGCTGCGTCGTCTTCTTCAGAGTTTGTTTGCCTTAGCCGAAAGTATGAATATAGATAACATTTTGTATTATTAATCTCTTTAGGTAAATTCAAATTGACAATATCCATCAATCCATGATGCATTAAAATCGGTAAAATTAATAAATTTAAATACTCATATAGGAAGTCTCCGGAAATATTATTCTTCGACAAATACAACTTAGCTTTGTTAAAAAGAAAGTATGCACCTGCCGTCGAATGATTTACACCTGGACCTTCACTGCGGATATAAGATTGGAAATCGCCACCTTTACCAAGATCATGATATACACCAATTAAATAGGATGTCCAACCTAAGCCTATAGTGGTACTCGTTTCCTTACTTAATTCACCCACTTTTAAAAGATGGTCAACTAACAGTTGGTCTACATATTCATTTTCACATTCCATTCTATGTGCAATTATCTTTTCCATATCAAAAACCTTTCGCAGTCGCTCTTTTAAATAGTCATAAACTTAGAGAAAAAACACTTTACAAGTATCCATTCTTAACTATTTTCACCTTAAATATTTGATTAATCATATTATAGCATAAGAGATGTCCGAAGATCTTCCCTCGATTGTCAATATTCATATTTATCCTTGATTTATAACTTTCTACTTTCATATTCCAACTTTTATTAATCTATATGTCTATCCCTAATTAATAAATCTCAAAATAAAGTAGCGGTGTCTCTATATTGTAGTTTCTGTTCTACTGACATGGTCATTACACGATCGCAGTTCATAATCAAACTATATGATAAACATGCTGAAATTCTTTCCAGTAGAATTCTTCAAACTCCCTATACAGTGATGGTTCTATCCATTATTCGTTCCCTTCCATTTTTTTACATAAAATGATCTTTGAAGCTTTATCGCCATCAAAATGTGACAGCAGCACAGTGACCGTTTATCAATATTCTTCTTTTCGCGGCAGGCAATCTTTTATTGTTTATATTATACACCATAAGCTGTCCTAAAGTCCGCCCTCAATACTAGGGTAGCAATTATGTTTTCTATTCAATCCATGACCTGCAGATATTCTTCCTCTACTAGATTGCAAAATATACACTAAAAAATCACCTCTCGTAGGAAACGAGAGGTGGTGGATTCTATTTCAACTATTTGATTATTGACATATTAAAATTAAAATTCATCTTTCTTTTTAGGTGGTGTTCTTTCAAAAAAGTAAATTGTGTTGGAGGACAGATCTTCTCGATAACGGTAGTGCAAGCGATCAAAGGCTTTAATGTTTTCCGGATTTTCTATTTGATGTTCCGCCATAAAGCGCACCATTTCCCCTCTGGCCATTTTGGCATAGGTTGCCTTTGTAACATATTTGTCGCCCACTTTTTCCACAAAGTTAACGGATATATAGCGGTCTTGCTCGCTGCAATATTTTTCGATACATTGAGAGTATTCTTTAGAGGCTAAGTTGATGATGACACCACTCGCATCTCTGACGTGTTCATACAGAAGACTTCCCCAAAAATCGTACAAGTTTTTATAGCCCTCCATGCGAACCTTGTCTTGCATATCTAAACGATGGGGCACAACCCCGTCCATCGGTCTGAGCACTCCATAAAAGCCGGATAGAATACGCAGATGGTTTGTAACGTATTCCAATTGCTTTTTATCGAACACAGTGGGTGCCATGTATTGATAGGCGATGCCCTCGTAGGCGCATATGGCCGGGGTTAATCGATTTTTGAGATCCATATTGCGAACGCGTTCATAATTTTGTTGCGCTATTTTATCGCTACACCGCCATAGCTTCTTTAAATCCTTTAGAGATTGTCTTTGTAACCATGCCACAATTTCTTTTGTTTTTTCTATTAACAGGGGTTGCGTGGTCGGTTGGATTGCTTCTGAATCACATTTGGTTCTCTTAGCCGGAGATAGGATGATTTTCATTTTAAATTCCTTTCGATAGAGCCATATTTACAGGTCATTTTTGGGATCACCTAACTTTGTATTTGTATCTTCTCCACGAAGCTTTAAAACGCATCTAGCACCTTTCTCATTGATGCCGTGGATACTATTTTATATCGGCGTGGGTTTGCTGTCAAAAAACTATTTGTGTTTGTAGCAACTCTCGTCGGACACTCTAGACTTGCTTTCCTACCGATGTCCTATGTTGTATACCAGTCAGTCGTACCCGCTGTGTTTGGTATCCGGCCATGTGGATCAAAAAAACAGCCTGTTCTTCAGAACAAGCTGTCTTTGCAAAATGATTTTAATTTTATAAACTATCCCCAAAGTCTTCTCTGAACTTTTCAACCAGCTTTTCCTGCCAATCCCCTATTGGGTTTAAGGTTCCGAGGAAAAAGCGCATCACCCTCGGTTCGTATTCGTATTCGAGCCCGCCGATGAGTTCTTTATTATCGTAGAGCCAGCTGATTCTATCCACTGCGTATTTCGCTTGAGACAGTGTAAAGACTCTTCTTGGAAAGGCCAATCTGACTAATTCCATATCCGACATTTTTTCCTTGCCGTTTTCATCTCTATCTTCGGACATGGTGCCTCTTTCCATGCCTCTGATTCCGGATACGATATACAAAGCACTGGCCAAAGCACCTGCAGGGTATTGGTTTTGAGGTAGATGGTCTGCTATTTTCATCGCATTCAAATGAACACCCAGTCCACCGGCGGGTGTGATGACCGGTATGTTTCTTTCGCACAATTCTCGTGCAATATACTCAATAAATTGTGGTCCATGGGAAATCATATCGATATCCATCGTTTCGTCTAAACCAACTGTAATGGCTTCCATCTCCCTGACGCTCATACCACCATAGGTCATAAACCCTTCAAATAAGGGGATTAATTCCATCATCGATTCGTACAAAGCTTTATCTTTTAAGATGATGCCACCGCCACGGCCAAACCCTAATTTGCGAGCGGAGAAATAAATAATATCCAGATGGTCCGATATCTCTTTGGTTATTTCTCTAATTGTCATATCTTTGCAAGCTTCTTCTCTTGTTTTGATGAAGTAAAGATTATCTTGCAGTAGGGATGCGTCCATCATCGATAGAATGCCGTGTTCTTTGCATATTTTTGAAACAGCTTTGATGTTTTCTAAAGATAATGGTTGGCCACCTATCAAATTGGTGCCTGCTTCGATTCTGACAAAGGGTATTCTGTCTTTTCCGTATTGTTGTATGATGTTTTCTAATTTTTCTAAGTTAAAGTTGCCTTTAAATGGATAATCGCTTTCAGGATTTAAACCCTCGTCGATGATCAGCTCTACGACACTGCCACCATTTCTGACGATATGGGATCTGGTCGTCGTAAAGTGATAGTTCATCGGGACAACGCAGCCTTCTCCGACTAATTTTGCACATAAAATATTTTCACAAGCTCTTCCTTGATGGGCAGGTAGAAAATAATCCATACCAAATATTTCTTTTAATTTATCTTTTAAACGATAGAAAGTTTGGGATCCTGCATAAGCGTCGTCAGCGATCATCATTGCGGATTGTTGCCTATCGCTCATCGCATTGACGCCGCTGTCTGTGAGCATATCCAAATAGATGTCTCTGTTTTTTAAAAGAAAGGTGTTGGAACCTGCTTCCTTCATCGCCTTGAGTCTGTCCTCGATGGGTATTAAATTCAGTTTGGTTATCGTCTTAACCTTATGCATCTCCAACGGTATTTGTTCTTGTGAATAAAATTTTATATTTGCCATTTTCGCCTCCTCAATAATAAAAAAACCTGTCTTCTGTATTGCTACAGAGGACAGGAATATATGCTGTGGTACCACCTCAATTTGTCTTTTCCTCACGAAAAAAACCTTATTAAGTCTTTGACTTTACTTGATAACGGAAGCACCGGATTAATTTTTCGTTAACCAGCTCATAAAATGTATTCAACCTACACCTAGTATCATTTTACACCAACCAATGACTCTCTGTGACTACAATATAGACCTACTTCTTTTTATTCATAGCTTTTTTTATATAAGGTGAATTATATTACTTCAATACTTTAAAGTCAAGTGAAAATATTATAATTATTCAATTAATTGCATAATTATATCTTATCCATTCTCAAACTGGAACTATTGGGCAGTCGACACAGCGCCGATTTCCCCCTATCGCTATTTGAAGCGCAATGGTTATAGAGTCGTCTTCTGCTATCAAAACGCATTCTTTATCGGAAATAAAGCCACACCATTTAGTTGAAAAAATAGCCATGAGACATCTCAGTACAACATTTGTAGTGCGACAACCGAGTCGGTTTCATCAGCATAGAGCCATTCATTATTTCCGGTTAATTTGATAGTTCTTGCTACTTCTATAGATGCACCACACTTATTCATCATGATCGAGATCATGGAAAAGAACTGTTAAATTTTTTAGTAGTTCATGACGAATCTTAAACAGAAAAAAACTTCCCAACTTTTATCATACACACTTTTAAGTAAAAATCTGTTCTGTTCAATCAAATTTCTCTAATCACATTGTTTAAATCTTCACTGAATATCGTTTGGATTGAGCTTCTAATTGCCAACAATACACCGACGACCATGACAGCAAATATCAAAACAATAGGAATGTAGTTTAAATGAAGGATGATTTCTTTTACTGCAAAACCAAAATCAAAATGACTTCGATAGGAACGAACCGCAACCACCAAGGCAAAGACTAAGAGATAGGCTACGCATGTTATTTTGAAGAGTATCTTACTTTCTGAATATATCATCTTTTTCATTTGGTTTTCTGTCATCCCCACCGTCGATAACAGCTGAAATTCTTTTTGCGTGATCTCAAATTGCCATGAAAACCATTATAGGCATTGGCCAGCGCAATCATGAGCAAGATGATTTGAATCCCACCATTTAAAAGATTTTCATTTCGAGTTTGTTCTGCATTTGCTGTTGCTCTGAGTGTAGATGTCCTTGCAGTGTAATCGGTTCTAGGAATGTAGGTTGCTATGATGCCCTCACATTGCTCGGCAACTGCCTCTAAATGATCCTTTGCTTTGATCTGTATCATGTAGTAATTGGTACGGTCAACGATAGACTCTTTATTTTCTTCCATCAATTCTTCGAGGTTGCTCATAGTCGTAAAGACAAAGATACCGCTTTTCTCATGGGCATCCAAATCGTAAGGGAATGTATCGACATAACCATCTACAGGAATTTTCATCACCTGTCCTTGGGCCTTGTGCCTGAAAGCCAGCTCATGATTTTCCCCATCTGTTATGGGCACATATTGTCTGAATGCATAGGGTGTCCGGTTATTTGCCGGCGTCTTATTTAACAAAACAAATTTCGAGGCCATGTTTAAGTCGTTTTGTTCCAGCATCGTTGCGAAATCCTCATCAGACAATCCATAAATCATGGTATATAAATCATCTTCATGCTTTTTTCCGTTTTCTAGTGCCAAAGAAAGTTCCTCAGATACGAAACCCGCATTATCTTTTAGAAACACTTTAAAATCTTGATGCGCAACAATGTGCAGCTCATCGATGCCTTGAAGGGATTGGAGTTCTTCTATGAATTGTCGGTTTAATGGAGACTCTGTACAAATTCTACTTGTAAAGTGATAGGGACTCTGATAACGATCATACTTTTCCGCTAAAGTCCTATATGATTGGGACACCAAGACGACGGTGACGACCACTGCTGAAATGAGCATAGCTAGAATAATCGTTCTATACGTAGCGCGGTAAGAACGAAAATAGTCCTTGGCAAGGGTTGTTTCAATTTTCCCTCTTATTTTTGATTTCCCATAGCGAACTTTCTTTTCGGAGATACCATTTAATCCCTCAATAATTTTTTGTTTAGCACTTTGCCGAGCGGGTAAAATAGCCGATAAATAGACTGTGACAAAGGATAGCAAGACAATCAATAAGATAGGCAAGATGGATACGGGAACGACATGAAAATCCGGAGCTCGCATTCTTTCTCCAAAAATACCGGACAGCTTGTTATAAGTTAAAGCGTTGTTGAGCCATACCAAATAGAGCAAAAGGTTCGACATCAAATAAGCTATTATGGTTCCAAGGGCAATTGGAATGATGGATAAATGAAGCACCTTTAACTTCACCATTTTTTTGACTTGCTTGCCCGTCATACCGACACTTTTTAACAATGCGATCTCTCTGATGTCTCGATTGTTCCAAACATTAAAAGCGCCATAAATCATAACAGCAAAGAGAATGACCAGCAAGAAACAGGGCCCGTAGGTTTCAAGTGTTTCCACCCACACTCTCCTCGGCGGCAACACTCCGGATGGGTAGATCATTTTATATTCCAATATCTCTTTGTTGAAGAACAATCTCTTTGACTGAACCGCTTCTGCGTAGTCAATCTGAAAACCCTCCATGAGAGCTTGGGTCAACCTATAAGTATCCCTTGGGCTTTTATACCAAATATTGGCGTGTATTTCCGCATTGTCTCCAAACAAAGTTTCTTGATGGGCGTCATCTAAATATCCCAAAAGAATGGTGTCTTCAAAACTATAGGCATAGTCATCGTATTCCCCGACGATGGTATAGGTTTTATCTTTTATAGTGAGTTTTGAACCTATTTGAAGTGAAGGGTCTTTTGTTAGAAATCTGTTTGGGACGAGCAATTCATTTGAAGCGGAGGGGTATCGTCCTGAAATAAGTTGATACCCGCCTATCTTCCAATAAGCTTGATGCTTTTCACAGAGGGTTGTCCCGTCATCGGTTTGAATGAATCTATCGAAGAACACTTGTTGAATGTTTTGATTTGTAACCAACTCATCGTACATTTGTTCGTCTATTCCGGAAATGTATACTTGATAATCGCCAACAGTTGAGACTATTTGGTTATATTTGTCAGCTCTGCTAGAACTGATTATAAACACGAGGGTGCCTAGTAAAACAACCGCCATGAGTATGGACAGTTTGCTCGCAAAGGTATCTTTTTGATTGCTTTTAATCGAAGAGTTGGCAAGTTCACGAATGATGTTCACTTGATGCCTCCTCCGTCGTGTACAGTTTTCCATCTACCATTTTAAATACCTTATCGCAGGATATGGCCAGCTTTTCGTCGTGGGTTATGATGACGATGGTAGACATAAACCTTTTGTTGACAAGCCTAAACAGTGCTGTGATTTCTTCGGAGTTTCTTCTATCTAAATTGCCTGTCGGCTCATCTGCTAAAATAATCGCCGGTCTCGTCATTAAGCTTCTCGCTATTGCAACCCGTTGTTGCTCTCCCCCCCCCCGAAAGTTGCTTGGGGTAACGGTCCAACTTTTCTTCAATTCCTAACGTCGACACTATCTCTTTAAAATAGGCTGCATCTTCTCTTTTATTGTCCAATAGCAAGGGCAACAGTATGTTTTTTCTAGCCGTTATGTTGGGTATCAAGTTATAAAATTGATAGATGACCCCAATGTTTCTTCTGCGGAAAATAGTCAATTCTTCTTTGTTGAGCTTCGTGATGTTTTTTCCTTGTATGAACACATCTCCACTTGTTGGTTGATCCACGCCTGCCAGCAGATGAAGCAATGTTGATTTTCCTGATCCGCTGTCGCCGACAATAGCCACTAAATCTCCTTTTTCCAGTTCAAAATCAACCTCGGATAAAGCCGTTACACTGACTCCGGAATGGTATGTTTTGGTTAACTGAACGGTTCTGACAATGCTCATGGGGGATTCCTCCTTTATTGATTCATCGAGTACACTGTACGATATGTAAGTGACTGGAAAGTGACTGCATCAAAAAAGACAAGCAAAGTGCTTGTCGTTTCATGCTTATAGCTACATTGTCATTTATAAAACCTCAGTTCAAATGTGTTGGATTTTTTCCCTTTAGAATAGAGCAAATCGCCATTTTGCTTTTCCATGATGGACTTTGCCATGGGAAGCCCGATTCCGTATCCCTTCGAATTGGGGTTTTCTTTATAAAAACGTCGGTACGCTTTTTTGAGCATGTCGCCATCTAACCCTTGGCTAAAATCTTTTACAAAGACACTTTGATAGAGATTCGATTCTTTGAGGGATATTTCAACACGATTCTCTGGTGAAGCCTCGATACCATTTTTAACTATATTGTAGATGGCTTCATAGGTCCATCTCTCATCACAGGTTAAGATAAAATCTGCGCCGTCTATCGAAATAGTCGCTCCCTCTTCTATAAAATAAGCTGCCATGTCCCTTTTAATTTTTTTCACAAGTTCTAAAATACTCACAGGTTCTCTTTTCAGCTCGACGGTTCGAGAATCCAACGCTGCCATTTTTAGAAGCGTCTCCGCCAATTGCTGTAATCTCTCAATGCTGTTTCTGATATAATCGATATACTGATGCGCATTTGCTTGGTCTTCTTCCATTAAATCCAACAACAGCAAGGCGCCTGTTAAAGGCGTTTTGATTTGATGGGCAATATCCTCTGTGTATTCCTTTAAAACTTGCTGATTGTCGCTTGCTCCTTTTGCCACGACTTTATTTTCGACTATGATTTTTACAATCTCATCTCTTAATTTGCCAAATTCATCATCTACGATTTCATAATTTTCTGTGTCAAGATCCAACTTGTGCAACAGCTCAAATATTTCTTCAATTTTGCTTTGGATCGATTGTTCTTTTCGGTGTTCTTTTATTTTTAATAAAACCGTCAAAATGATATTTAAAACAATAAACCAAAAAAGTGTGACGATATCAAAACGAGGACTAAGGTAGAGGATGAGCATTGAAAACAATAAGTTTAAAACGATGATTCCAAGTGTTTCTTTATCTATTTTCATTTGCTCCACTATCCCAACTGTATCCGATTCCTCGCACGGTTTTGATATGGACTCCGTACTTTCCCAATTTGCTTCTCAGTCTCTTAATGGTTACGGTCAACGTATTGTCGTTGACTTCGTATAAATCGGATCCCCACACCATATCGATGATCCGTTCTCGTATCAGATTGGCGTCTTGATTTTCCAATAGAATCTCTAACACTGCAAACTCTTGTCTGTTAAGCTCTATATTAAGGCCTTCCACTTTGGCTGTTTTCGATTGAGTATCCAATTCCAATTCTTGATAGGCCATTTTCTCTTGTCTGTCATTTTTTCGTTTAAGGACATTGTCAATTCTCGCCTTTAAAATCGGGAGAGAAAATGGCTTTGTCATATATTCATCCGCACCTTCAGAAAAACCCTTTAAAACATATTCCTCAGCATCTTTAACGGTCAGCATGATAACCGGTATGTCCGAAAAAGTTCTGATGTATTTCAAATAATCAAATCCTGATCCATCTGGAAGATTGACATCCAGTATCATCAAATCGTATTGGTTTAAATCAATGTCTGTTGTAGCTTTCAAAGAAGTAAAAACATCTGTTTCCAATTCATGACGTTTTAGAAAAGTTTTCACTGCAAAAGAGATCGTACTATCGTCTTCAATCAATATTATTTTCATTCGCATCACCTTTAATCATCATAAACTATTTTCTTAAAAATCAGTGCACACATCAAGTTTTACCGTGACTGAGCCTCCTTGCGACATACAAGCCCCTAACTAAACAGGCTGCCTAGAAGGATTAGGCAGATTTTCTCTATACTTCTCATTGAGATGGGTTCGTTATTTGAATATCTGATATGCCGACAAATTCTTTGAATTCTATCTTTATCATTCAACGCGTTGAAACTTTTCCCAAACGGCTTGCAACCAATCGCTCTTGCAATCCTCAAGTTAAGGACAACACCTACATTGTAGACTTTAGTTTGTGTTTATACAATAAAACACTTTGTATACGTCAAATATTCTGTATTTCTTATTGTGCTTGTTCGTTATTTTCTATCGACGCAAATGCCAAGACACTATACGCATATTTTTCATCCTAAAAGGTTGATGTCAAATTGGTTTTTTTATATAATTGGAAGTAATTCTAAAGAATAGGAGTCGTCACTTATGTTGCACAGCATTCGCATTAGAAAATAAGGCAATAAAAAGCAGTCCCCCATTTTGATGTGGGCTTTTTGATATGCCTATTTTGCGAATGAATGCACAGATACAAATCACTTCAGACATAGTATATATTTCTATGTCTTAGTTTTGTTGTGTAATTACTCGTATAGATATTTGCAGGTCAATGCTCACATTGTCCTGCTTTTTTATTGCTTTTTTTTATTCAATCACCTTAAAGGAGGTCATCATGACAAATAAAAAAGCACTCTATACGCACGTAAGTGAAATAGATCATGAAAAGTATTGGATAATGTGTCCGGTTTGCAATGGCAAGACCCGCGTTCAGATATATAAGAATACCATATTGATGAACTTTCCTCTATTCTGCCCTAAATGTAAATTTGTTCACATTATTGATGTAAAAGAATTAAAAATCACAATTAAAAGTGCCCGTCGCTAAGTCGCAGAGCCATTATGAACCTTAAGTAAAGAAAGGACTTAGAAAAATGAGACATTTATTTAAAGATCTGTCCGGGCATATAAAAAAAGACCCCTACGGGTTTACTTACGATGAAATGGCCAAAGTTATTCAAGAAAATGAGGCGAAAGCCTTGTATGCATCATTATATAAGCATTTCCCCAAAAAGAAATACCTAACGATGCACATCAAAGATATTTATAAGAAAACTGACACCGAAAAATACGTCTATGAATTGATAGATGGCAACTGCATTGAAACTGTTTATATTAAACGTCGTGATGGTGGAACTGCTTGTGTGAGCACACAAGTCGGTTGTTCTGTGGGTTGCGTTTTTTGCAACTCCGGACGAAACGGTTTTGTTCGCAACCTGACACCTTCAGAAATGGTACAGCAGGTTAGACTCATGCGTCGTAAAGTAAACCGTATTGTTTTTATGGGTATGGGCGAACCTTTATTCAACTACGACAACCTGATAAAAGCAATTCATATTCTGCGAGATCGAAATGGAATGAACTTTCCCACAAATGGTATCACACTCTCCACTGTTGGTCCGGTTAAGCAACTGAAAAAATTGCGTGAAGAGCATCTGAAAATTCAATTGACAATATCATTGCATGCAACCACACAGGCTATAAGAAACCGCATCATTCCCAATATGAATAAAAATGATATCAATGATGTTGTCAAAGAAGGATTGTCTTACGCCAAAAGACACAACCGAAAGGTCGTGTTTGCGTATTTGCTTTTGCCAGGAATAAATGACCGGCCTTCCGATATAAGGCAACTAGCAACTTGGTTCAAAAACGAAAATATCATGCTCAATCTACTTGAATACAATCCTACAAGCAATTTGCAAATTAAAACGCCCGCAAAACAGAAAATGATTGCATTCAAAAAACAATTGGAACTGGCCGGACTTGACGTTGTTATGCGGGTTTCCCATGGCAGAGATATTAAAGCCGCTTGTGGACAGTTGGCTTGTAAATATAATGAAAACAAATAAGGTGTGACCGTAAAACACCATCGATTTGCAGCGCATTCTCAATCCACCAGTTGACAAGGAACAACTTGGTCATGAAGCTATAGAAAATACCATGGGTGCCCTAAGAACATCTATATCCAAATTCAACTAACAAAACGCACAATGATGCAACAGTCGAGTGATTGCAAAAACAAATAGAAAAAGATAATTGCATCTACAATTGTTTACTACCCACCTACACAAAATGTAGCAGCCGGATGATTATCTCAGAAGACAAAACCGGGAAATCCCTTTATGATCTGGGGTTTCCCGGGGTCCAACACCACTCATGGTCAATTGCAAATGCAGGTTGTTACGGTTTGAATTCCACTTAATCAAATTGGTGCTGTCTGATTCGAACACCTTGAAACCAATGTCCAGTTTATCCGGCTTCTTTAGTTGCTGGCGTTGTTGCGTGTCGGTGGCGTTATAGGCTTTAGTGGCTTGTTCCTCTACTGGGACGCCTGCCCGGCGAATGCGTTCTTTCCCAATATCGCTGATAGTTTTATAACCTTCTTTATAAGCTTCACTGTTCTCGTCGGTTGGCTCGAGGAGCAGTATTATGAGATAATTGCGATTACCTCCATCTTCAGCATTGAGTTGCATAGTGGCATAGGCGGTGGTTGCGAAGCCCTCTGATGTCAAGCTAATGACACAAAATATTTCTGCTTTTTTCTACTTAGAATGTAGTGTTTCTTCTTTCAAAAACACTTCAATGTTTCCTTCATTATCAACTAAAACTCTATCGATGTATCGTTCAATAATTTCTCTAGTAAATTCTGTTATGTCGTCTTCGTTCTCTACTTTTTCGATCACAATAGGTTCTTCTTCGTGATTGATTGCTTCTGTCTGCTTGTCGATATCTTCTTTGACTTCTTTGAATGATTCTCTTGAAAGTCTATCTTGCTGATAGTTATAGAATGCCGTACCTTTATTTTTAACAATTTCTCTATACGTTCTTCTCGGAGTTTTATTCTTCGCTCTTTTTTTAAAACTATTTCCCCTATGTCTACAGACTAGAAGTCGCCTATATAGCGAGATTCCCATATACATGAATAAAATGAACTACCCCAAAGGTGATTCCTAAAACCAATAGAATCCAGTTTTCTCTCCACAACCCAATAGCAGCATAGTACAAAGGAGGTAATGAGACTAAAAACGCTAGTATGATCCAACGAGATTGATATCCACTAAAGTACAACATCCAACCAAAATAATTTGCAAGTAAAATTAGGATAGCTAAGACGAATCCGGCCTTATTAATTCCACTACCGATTGTGAAAAATGTCTCTCTTTTTTGAACAATAAAACACATGACCAATACGCACGATATTCCCAAGACCTTTTCAAAAAAATTCAACACAAAGGATGTTTCTTGCATTCCCATAACAGGATTGCTATTGAGGGTAAGCAATGGCATGACGATATAAGGTACTTCCTGTAAGATAAATAATATTAATCCGAAGAACCAAAAACCTACATATTGTTCTCCGAAAAGTCTAAACCACTTAACCATCTTATCACCCTTTCAAATTCCAATTTGTATATGTTTCTATTATACTTCGAATACTGATTCAATTAAATAAAATCTTTCGTAATCGTAATGCTTGATTTGATTTTTGCTTTTCCACGTCTTTTCAAATAGCTTTCTACATCAAATTAGATTCTTTTTGTAGAAGTCTTCTAAAAGCTTGTAATTCTCGTGTTATGTAATATCAGATTTATCCGAATAAAATGGTCTTGCACCTCTAATTTCTAAGATACATTTCCCACCGTCCATGACTTTGATTTCATCACGGCTCATTAGTTCTTTACCCGTCTTTTGATAATTAAGCCCAAAGTTTTTTTGATTGCTCCTAGTTTCCGAAGTATTGTAAAGGTCAATGTCTTGCATTTATCACGTTATAGACTTGTTCAAGTGCATAAGACGTCTTTCTTTCCATATTTCGCATGTCAAAGTTTTTGTTAAAAGTACTCATGAAGTCCTTCACATAAATGACACTCGCTTTTCCTTCCTCTCTTCTTTTTCTTTCTATAAGTCCTATTCCACTTTTAACATCAAGTTCAGTAAACAACTTAATTGCTTTTTCATGACTACAACTTAGCTTTTCTTTTACTTCCTCAATCGTGAAAATGATGAACACACGATTTTGATCATCAATCCAATTGTTCTTGAATGATAGATCCGCTCTCGATAGCAGAAACGAATAAAGCACTTTTGATTCAATCGACAATTTCTGAAATAATTCCGACTCAAAGAATATGATTACTACTTTTAGAAACTGAAAAGCTTCACCATCTCGGCCATAGAAATAATCGAAATCCATACTTGACCTCCCTTCTTTTTTGCATCAAAAAAGCAACTAAGATTTTTCTCAGTTACCTTGATTTTTGTATTCTATTTTATATACTGGAGAAAAAAATATGTGCTGCTTACAACCCTTTTCTAGGTGAAAAAAGCTCTCAGCAGCACATAATTTGTAGTTTTGAGTTTTGTGGAAGCTTCAAAACCATTACAAACATTGACTTTACGTCCTATTGTCACTATTATGACATCAACCCCGACGAAGAAGTCGAGGATAATTTGACGTTTTAAACTATTGGAAGACTAGAGAAACCCACTGAAATCAGGATTTTCTATGCGTAGCACTAATGTGACATCAGGGTTATATGTGATTTCAGAAGCGACAAACTGGAATTTGTTTACTTTTGATACTCCTCTATTTTATATGAATATTTACTTAAAAGCTCCCTTGAATATATTATCTCACTTTTGGATTCTCTTACCTCTTTCCAAGGAATATATCTTTTCGAAACTGCTAAATACTGGCTCTTTGAGCAAATTAACGTTGATGTTGATTAAATCTAAATTATTTCCATTTTCTTTACTCCCTTGTTTTGAAATTAAAAAAGCGACTAGATTTTATCCTCTAATCGCTATCCTTTTTATTTACTTATAAAGTTCCTTATATGAATGTTCCTTTTATTGTTTCAGCAATAATTTCTGTGGCTATCTCTTTAATTACTTCCAAAGTCATTGGTAACGCACGCTTTATAATAACATTTTTTGTTTTATTCCACATTGCATCTTCTCTTATTTTATCTAAAAAATCATTCAGTTTTACAGTATTTACTATTTTATCACTACTGTATTAGAAGAATTTCGTTAGCAGGTACATCATTCCGAATGATGATATTACAGTGAATATTACAAAAAAAGCACTATTACTATTTTTTGATACGGACGTTTTCCTTCTTCTCTCGCTTTTGAAATCTCATCTAAATTCTTACCCTCAGTAAATGCTACAATTTCTTTATACGTTTGAATATCAAATTCTTTTTTCATTTTTTCAGCTAAAGAAGCTACATATACCGAAGCTACAGCTAATATAACCCAAATTGCAATTCCAATTTTATCCAAAAAATACAACAAAGGCATCGCTGATAATATTAATAATCCAAACATAATAGCAAGTATATTACTCACCTTGTTAAAATCTTTTCTGTCCTTTTCACTTATCTCTTTTTTCATCTTTTTCACATCTCCTTTAATTAAAACATCAAGAGAGACATTGAAGACTTCACTCAAACGGATCAGACTATTTATATCTGGATAATTTTTGTCATTTTCCCAATTAGATACAGACTGCCTAGAAACATAAATTTTTTCAGCTAATTTTTCTTGGGAAATTTCTAATTCGTTTCGATACTTTTTAATCTGATTCCCTAATTCCATCTTTCTCATCTCCTTTTCCTTTATCTTAATCAAAGAAACATTTTAACGCTACCAAAAGTCTTTGACAATGGTATGTTTTCATTGTCAAAGATATTTTGCTGATAGCTTTTATGTGGTATTTATATATATAATTCTAATATTTACTCAAAATACGTATGATGATAATGAAAAACAATATTCGAAAAATTATACAACCAAAATAACACTTCAAGAGTTTCACTGATTACTAATGTAACAAACTCGCTGATTTAAAAGTTAAATGCTGATTGGTTAACTAAGGTTAATATATATTTTACTTCGATCTGACAACGGGTATCCATAACTCCATCTTGTAGTCTTTGCTATCCATATCCCCTTCATAGTAATATTCAAAGTCAGGTTTTCCTGAATGAACGTAACAATGTTCAGGGAAGAAAACTTCCATCGCATATTTCCACCCGTTATGAATGCACTTCGGAACAGATCCTGTTAACTCTACAATAGCGTACTCCGTTTCTTCAACTTCCAAAACATCTAAGCCCATACTTCTTGCTTGATCTGCATCATTAACGATATATCCCGCCATATAGTTAATGGTATTGTTCTCTAAAACATCATGATTATCAAGTTTTAATATATCATGGCAAACTCCGACAGATTCACCCGTTCCTAACTTTGACACTTCTTCATGACTAACCTTTGAAAAGAGTTTTTTCCATATACTTGTACATAATGATGAATTGATCTTTTCTTCATTTACACCTGCAACCGTAAATGCTTTTTTCTTTTGAATTGTGATATTCATACTTCTTCCTCCTTTTACACTTATTGCTAATTGCACTCTTGAAAATAATTTGAATGGTTTTCCATTTCTTACCTCTGAAGGAGTTAATCCATGAAAATTCTTAAATGCTGCTCCAAATGAATCCGATGACTCATATCCAAATTTGAATGCAATATCAATAATCTTTTCATCGGTATCTCTTAATATAATGGCTGCTTCTGTTAATCTTCTGCTTCTTAAATATTCTGAGAGTGTTGTTTCAGTTAGAATAGAAAACAATCTACTGAACATCGAATAAGAGTATCCAGATAATTGAGTTACTTTCTTTTCATTAATCTCATCATCAAGAACTGTTTCAAGATAATCAATCGTATTGTTGAACGACTTGATAATATTCATTTTGATTCCCTCCTTTCTTTCGGTTTATTTTAGTATAGAGGAAGATTTCTTTTCCTACCCTACAGTATTCGTACAAATTTTATAGGTTTCATCTCCACAAATATAAATTTACTCATATTATTATACCAAATATATGCATTCTCTATAAATCCACAACATAAAATATTATAATCTTGTAATCACAGTATTTCTGTTCAGCTTTGCTTTATCTCTTCGCTTGATATAACTTTCTATATCAAACAAATTCTTCTTGTCATAGTCCTCCAACAACTTATAATTCTCGTGTTTCGTAATATCAAATTTATCCGAATAAAATGGTCTTGCACCTCTAATTTCTAAGATACATTTCCCACCATCCATGACCTTTATTTCATCACGGCTCATTAGTTCTTTACCCGTCTTTTGATAATTAAGCCCAAAGCTTTTTTGATTGCTCCTCGTTTCCGAAGTATTGTAAAGGTCAATGGTTTCTTTTCCTAAGTTCTCTGAAAGTTCTTTTAATGTCGTTTATTCTTTTCCGCCTAGAAATAGTTCGCTATCGCAGTTACCGATAATCTGTATCGGCATTGTCTTTATAGATTGCTTTTAGCTGTGATTTAGCTTGTAGAATGATACTTGCGGATAATTCTCTTGAACGTATTGTTGCAATGAGCTTTTCAAATCGTGGTATGAGTCCGATATTAGCAAACTCATCAAGTAAGCACCTAACGTGTATCGGAAGTCTACCTCCATAAACATCATCGGCTTTATCGCATAAAAGGTTAAATAACTGTGAGTACATAATTGATACTACAAAGTTAAAAGTATCGTCCGTATCCGAGATAATGACAAAGAGTGCCGTCTTTCGATCTCCTAGTGTATCAAGCTCTAATTCGTCTTCACTCATCAGTAAAAATTTTCAAAGATAATCAATCGAGCATTCACCCTAATGATCGGTTAATATTTGTTATTATCACCAAATTAAAAGTTCCAATTTCCTCTTCCCAACTGCCATTGAACTAATAGATTAACTGCAACTAATACAATTATTAAAACCATGATGAGGGAATTTGACTTTTTCAATTGAACAGACGGTAAAGTTAATACTATGTATTTTAGTATATAATAAGTCACTAATGGAAGTTTTTGGGGAGCTTTAGGTGAAAAATAGAGTCCCCATATGAAGATGAATATGATAACAACAATTATCACAGCAAACCAACTCAACAAACGATTATCAACCATCGAATAAGCCCATCTTCCCCATAGATACAGAGCTACCATCTCAAGTACAAACGCGATGATATCATTAGCAATTATTATTGTGTTTTCAAACATGTTAGTTTCCTCTTTCATATAGTAATTCAATCTTCTCATAATAAAGAGATTGATGGTCCCAAATATTTAAGATCTGAAAGATCATAAGAATTAGCTCGCATCACACCTACTTCAGGTTTCTTACGTTTGGCACTTTTCGCAAAAATCTTCATCACTAATCTCGAAAAAGTGACATCTTTTCATAATTAAATCCACCCTGACAATAAAAGACTCCAACAAATGCTTGGTGTTTTTTCAATTAAAACATTGTCTAGTGCTTCTTGTATTTCACATTCATTCTTATTTGGACTAGGGAATGTCCGGAGTATGAATCACAGTCAATTCTCTTCCGCCAAGTTCAATCTTGTCACCATCAGAATATACAAATGATGACCGCCTCGAAAGATGGTGTATCCAACACCTTCTTTCACTCCATGATCTTGCCAAGCGACCGTTAGCTTTTTTCGCACTTGTATCGATTGTAATCTCTGATTAATCCCTTCTCTAGGATATCCTTTTGAAGATAGGTTTGTAGCGCTCTATCAATAGTTAGCTCAGAATCAATCATTTCATTTATTCTTTCATTTCCAACTTCTGCTAGCCACATTATAATAGCTTCGCTATAGGTGATGGAATGGATTGAATGATACGGAATATTACTTGCATATCAACAATGTTGGTATTATATTTCTTTCCTTCTGGAGGCTCTAATTTCAGTTGTAACTTTTTCTGGAAACTTCAAAACCTTTATAGACAGTGGCTTTAAGCCCTTCAGTCACTATTATGATATCTGCCCCGGAGAAGAAGTCGAGGACAATTTCACTTTCTATGTTTACAGTCCTAAGAAGGGTAGTCTCCCAATCCTTGCTTTCTTCCTTATATGACCACAACGTGCCCTTCGACTTTGTCTGCAAGTTCCGCACTCAAGTATTTAAGCATTCTATTTGCAAGTATAAGTGCTGTTTTGATAGTTTTGCATATCTACTGTTGCTCTGTTTTGCTGGAATGCCGTTGACTATGCACTCTTCAAAATTGGCTGAATTCATTATTTAACGTCAAAAGAGGTAACCAATAGAAACTCATTCCGACGCTTGTTAGCAACTCGGCCACATATTCTTTGCTCAATATCCTTTCACATAAGGGATCGTAGATTTGTCTAGTTTTTCTTAGCCTTACAACAATGTGTATATTGGGATTGACACAACATAAAAGTCGGTTTCTTTTTATCTTTCTTTCTTCTTTAAAATATAAGTACTGATGGCGTGGGCAACACCGTCTTCATCGTTGCTTAAGGTCATTTCATCTGCAATTCTTTTTAAATCTTCGTCCGCGTTTTCCATGGCAATACCCAAACCGGCGTATCGAATCATCTCGATATCATTGTCCGCATCTCCTACAGCCATCACCCGTTGGGAGGGAATGGCCAATAAGTCTGCCAAATGAGACAAGGCATCGCCTTTGCTGGCATTGGGGTTGTTAATCTCTACATTATCGATGACGGGACTGGTTATTTTGCTCTCGTCTGCGACTGCTCTCTCCAATTCAGAAATCATGTTCAATCTGTCTTGGCGGGATTCGAAAAATAAATTGATTTTCTCCACCGGTTTTCTCAAAATATAGTCGTAGAAATCTTTTTCTTTGGGTTCGACATCGATGGTCGAAACGATCAAATCCACATATTCCTTGGGCATTTTCTTTTTGGCTAAGTCCAGACTCCGCCCATAGGTGATGCTTTTTCCGCCAATATAAGCTTCTACATAAAGAGTGCGGTTGTAGAGCAATTCGGCAATTTTCTCAACCACTTCTTTTTTGAGAGGATTGGTGTAGATTTGCTCCATGCTTTTTAAGTCGGTCACCGCTGCTCCGTTGGAGGTGATGGCGTATTGCATTCCCGGAATTTCTAAAACTTCTTCCGGCACTTGCTTAAAAACCCGGCCGGTTGCCGGAACCACCAAGACCCCTTGGTCAATGGCTTTTGCTATGGTTTTTTTTGTCGGTTCTGTAATTGTTAAATCGCTGGTAGCCAAGGTGCCGTCCACATCCAAGGCTAAAAGTTCTATTCTCATTACTTTCCTTTCTTGATTCAATTGCTCTTGAAATGACGAAACAGCCACTTGATGTGACTGTTCGCATTGTTCATCTTTTTTCTATCTGTTGGACGTCCACGACTTTCTCCATATCCAATACAAATGGTTACAACGAAGTGTGAACACGAGATAAAGGTTGTCAAATACTTGCTAACGGTACGAGAGTTTTTAAAAATTTCGCAATCGTACTTACACCTGATGATAATGAAGTGCACCCAATCTTAAACAGATTATGGGTGCACTTCACAGATAACTGTTTCGTAAACATCTCATTGATGGGTTGCCCCAACATTTGATATAGAACCATATTTTCTAAAGATACCTTTGCTTATGGTTCACGTATTCGATGACCGAAATTATTTCTCCGGTTTAACACCATTGACAATGGCGCATTTTTCGTAGTGACCTTCTGCAAAATTCTTCACATTCTCAGCGCACTCCACAATCCCGTCATAAATGGATTCTTGGGAGAGGAAAGCAATATGGGGAGTCAGCACGATATTATCACGGGAAGCGAAGGGGTGGGTATTCATATCCGGATACTCTTCTTCCAACACATCGATCACGGCAAAACCAATTTTACCGCTAACAATGGCTTCGATAAAATCTTCATCGACGATAATCGGACCACGGGCAGAGTTAATCAAGGAGACGCCTTCTTTCATCAAGGCAATGGTGTCTTTATTGATGATGCCTTTTGTTGCTTTGTTAAGGGGTAAATGTAAACTGATGATATCCGATTGAGCCAGGACGTCTTCTAAAGGAAGAAGTTTAACTCCGTATTCCTCCATTGCCTGATCCGCATCGCAGAAGGGGTCGTAGGCGACAATTTCACAGCCGTAGGGTGCTAATCTCTTAGCTACTAAACGGGGAATATTGCCGAAACCCAACAAACCGATGGTTTGATTGGCAAGACGATGCATGCGATCCATATGCTTAAACAAATTCCATTCTTTTAACACATGGGTATCGTGGTTGTACTGGAAAAGCATGCGGTTGCATACCAAGATGGCAGCAGTAGCGTAATCGGCAACTTCCTGGGTGCAAAAATGCACGATGTGGGTCACCGGTATGCCCTTGGTAGCCGCATGTTCGTAATCGGCATAGTTAAACCCGATGGATTTGAAAGCGATCAGTTTTAGATTCGGCAGTGCATCGATAACCCGTTTGGTAAAGGGCTCGTATACACAAATCACCGCATCTGCATCCTGACATTTTTCAATGATCTCTTCTTCCGTGGCACAAGGAGCTTCTACAACTTCAAACCCCGGACCAAGAACAGATTTTTCTATTTCCAGAGCGCCATCCATTTCAAATGTACGAACAACTTTAAACATAATAACCTCCTGGGTTTATGAATCAATTTCTGCAAGGCTTATGTGCTCCACAGGTTTCACTTTAACGGAAAGCCACATGGTGATATAGGTTGCAACGGATAAAGCCATAAAAGTATAAAGCATCAGGGTATAACCCGATTCGCCAGATTTGGTGAAGAAACCGGTATAAACGGGTGTGATAGCGGCACTCAATGCCACAAAGGTTGCCACAAATCCGTATTTTCTACTAAACTCTTTTTGACCGAAAAGTTTTGCGGTTAAAATAGCCGGCGTGACCAAGGCATTGGAGGAGGCCAGACCGAACATAATCGTATAGAGTATTCCAAAAGCAAAGTTACGTGCCATAATAAGGGAAAACAGGCAGAGAATGCTGCTAACGAGGACGACTAAAAAGGTGGCTTGAACCCCCAATTTATCGTACAAACGTCCCAACACCAATTTACCCAAGGTCATAAAGAGCAAACTGAAGGACAGGATCATACTCCCCTGTTGTGGGGTATAGCCCATAAAGGCGATGTAGGGTGCAAAGTTCACCAATAACCCATTGACCATGATTCCACCGAGTAAGATAGAGAGAATCATAATAATAAAAGCAGGTGTTTTGACCATTTCTGAAAAACCCAGTCCACTGACCGGTTGCCCGGAAACCTCCGGAACACCACCTAATGGCTCTTGTCCCATCATGGAAGGTTCAAAACGGACCACGAAAAAGACAATGGGCATGGTTACGAGTAATACAACCAAGCCTGCAGCAAGATACCCTGCACGCCAGCCATAGCTTAAATGAGTCGAGTCACTAAGGGCGAAAAGATGCTTCCGCCAATACCGGTACCGGCAAGGCCTAAACCCAATGCAAGACCGCGCTTGTCATTAAACCAGTTGGTGACCAAGACGCTTGGTGGCACCACGCAACAAGCGGATAGACCAACGCCTTGAAAGATGGCCAAAATATAGAAATGCATCAACTTGGTAGACCGAGAAAAGCCGATCAAAGTCAAACCGACCGTGGCAACACCGGCTGCCATGACCCAATTGGCTTTGTATTTTCTCAGCATGACGCCGACAAAAGAGTTGGCAAACATACCGGTTAATCCCATAATGGTATAATAAATTAAAAATCTAGACCCTGAAAAACCCAATTCTGATGTTACGGGGTTTGTAAAAATAGAAATACTGTTGACGATGGGGGGATAGATGGTCGACATGGCCACAAAAATGGCAAAAACCACTCTCCATCCATAAAAAGATTTTGCTTTCATGAGTAGGAACTCCCTTCTTAATTGTTTAATGTGATGCTTTAATGTAAGATCCAATCGCTTGTGGTGTTATAGCCCCTTGCGATAGACACTCAATAAACATAATGTGCCGTTTTATCTTATTTCCCGGTTAATGGGTACCGTGGAAAAAAAGATATTTTTCCATTGTGTTTTGTCGTGGGAAATGTAGAAGTCACCTCTCATTCTCAAACTATTATTTTCTTTAAGATTAGCACAATTTACCCAAAAACACAAGCTTCTAAGACGCTACAACAAAGAGAAAACACATTAAAAAACAAAGAATTCTTAAAATGAAATCAAACGAACATCCTTCGTAAAACTGTGTTCATTTTATAGAAACATTTATCAATTGAAATGGTTGTGAAGATGGTGAAGAAATAAAGATTTAAAATAATGAAAGAGAAGGGCATGATTCGCTATAAGAGATAAAACAAAAAAAGAAGAGTCATGGCTCTCCTAATGTCATTTAACTATGATTCACAACCTTTTTGGATAGATTGTTTAAGAAATCCAGCTTACCGTATATATTCTGAACAGACATCAACAAAGAAAATATTTATCGATCTCATCCTTATTTTTAGGAAAGCCAGGAGACAACGCTTAGAGCGAAAGCATCTTTGCTCTTCTAAAGAAAGAGATTGTAAATGGAACAAACTTTAAGACTAGAGAAGAAGCTCGTCAAAGTGTCTTCGAGTATATCTATGAATTCTACAATCCAAGTCGAAAGCAGGAGGAGCTAGGTCATCTCAGTCCCAATGAGTTTGTGCTCAGCTTGCAGGAACAGGTTTTATAAAAGGTAGCTTAACTTTTTGTCCGATAAAGTGTTGACGCCCCCACCCTGCAAAGTGAGTTGTTTTGAAAAAAATCTTTTAAGTCTACATTTATTGTCTACCCATGACTTATATTCTTGTCAAATACAATTAAATAATCTTCTTTGAATCGATTTTAGCTCTTTGTTTAGGCATGTATTATTCTTGCTCTTCCGTTTTTCTTAGCAATACAGAAAATAAGTAACAATTATCTATTCCTCTCGCATACAAAACATATGATAAATTTTTTTGATTTTGAGAAAATCCTCAAATTTTCTAATGTATCTATTTCACTAAATTTCATAATTACTAACACTTCAAGCGTAAGATACTCGTTAGATCGAAGTTTATATAGTTATATTACAATAATATTATAAGATTGGGAGATAACCCCCTATCCATTTTTCTCAAAGCTCACGAAACACACGCCAAAAATCTATCTGCACGCAGATTTGTTATATAAGCTCGTTTTATACTTTACAAGTTTATATAACTTGCTGACCTTTTCAAGTTTTCTGAAGGTCTAGATGATATAATATATTTTTATTGATAAGCTGGCTACTCTTTGTCATGAAGTTATAAGAGAAAAGACAATCTAAAAGTCGTGGCAGTTTCTTTCGTAACACTTCGTGATGAAGGAAGCCAATCACTAGCACAGTTAGAAAAGAGCATTCAGAAAAAAGCTAAAGCAAGACAAGATTTGAGCGATAAGATAAAAATGACCGAGTCAAGCATGAGCTACTTATCTAAAATGATGGAACACACTCATACCGTCACAAAATACCGAAAATTCTACAAGTACCACAAAGAAAACCCTAAAGATAAACATTTTGAAAACGAATATTCCGCAGAACTTGCCGTCTATAAAGTGGCAGCTATGGAGATTCTAAAACTCTACAAAAAGCTGCCCAACACCAAGGAAATCCTTAAAAAACTTGACGAGCTAAACGAATAAAAGGCAGGGCTTATGGCAAAATATACCACTATAAAATCCGATATCGACAAGCTCTTACATTGCATATGAACTATAGATCCTTTAAGCAAAATACCTTTGAAAGATAATCATAAAGGCGCATAAAAAGGATTTTTCCAAATATATGCGCCTTACTAAAACAAATAATCCTATTTGCGAATATTTAATTTTTTATTTCTCATTAAATGAATTTATAGATTATTGAGTTCTCACATCTATACGGCCTCGCGAATGCCCACCACTTAACTCCTTGTCGGGAACATATGTCACCTTCATGGTGCTGAAAGTATCGTCTGTAACCATATATTCGTTATTGACAAGATTGTCGAAATAAGCATAAATTTCATCATCCGACAATGGCGGTTCAAATGCTTTAACTACATCATGAAACACCTCACGCATTCCAACAACACCCTCTTCAGCCGTGTCATTCGTTACATTAATACTAACTTTAATTTTATCTGTATCATTCGCATACAAAATCTCAAGCCAATAACCGTGACTTGACGCAAAATATTTTGTGCGAACATTGCCTTTCTCAATGTCTTCAAGCGGACTTTTAGAAATCTTATTGTACTCTGCGATAAAACTATTTACCACCTCATCATCCGCATATACTATTTCAGGTTCGTTCTTCTTCTCTGGCTCTGACTCGCTTTCTTTTTCCGTAGTTTCTACTACTGTTTCGGCATTCGAAGATTTTTCGGAAGGTTTATTCGGAGTACTAGAGCTACATCCCGTTATCGAAAATAAGCAGCCTATAAGCAATAAAGTAAGTAATAGCAAACCTGTTACTTTATTTTTCATATTAATCCTTTCTTTTGCTTTTCCCTAAAAAGCTAAGGACTGACTTCAAAATAATAAATCACCTAAATTCAACAACTCACCATTTCAGTCACTTTTTTGCCTTCTTAGTATCAAAATAGTATCAGCCGAGTGATTTGTCTAGGCCAATAACTCTCAAACCTACTTTTTACAAGGCTTTAACAACAGTAGCATATTTGAACCTATCACTCCCACTCTATCGTACTCGGTGGCTTGCTGGTCACATCGTACACAATTCTGTTTACATGGGCGCATTCGTTGACGATGCGGTTGGATATTCTTTCCATGATATCAAAGGGAATACGCGCCCAGTCCGAGGTCATGCCGTCAGTGGAGTAAACGGCTCTCAGGCCGATGGTGTAGTCGTAGGTTCTTTCCTCTTCCGATACGCCGACACTTCGAACGCCGGGCAGGACGGCAAAGTATTGCCAGATTTCTTTATCCAATCCGTTTTTAGCGATTTCATCTCTAAACACGTAATCGGCTTCTCTGAGAATGTCCAACTTTTCTTTGGTGACTTCGCCGATAACGCGGATACCCAAACCCGGTCCCGGGAAGGGTTGCCGCCAGACCAATTCGTGGGCCAGGCCCAGTTCTTCGCCCAGTACGCGAACCTCATCTTTAAAGAGTTCTCTTAAGGGCTCGATAAGTTTAAACTCGATATCCTCCGGGAGGCCACCGACGTTGTGGTGGCTTTTGATGACGGCGGCATCTTTGGTGCCGCTTTCGATGACGTCGGGGTAGATGGTCCCCTGCAAGAGGAAATCGATATCCGACAGTTTGGCGGCTTCTTCTTCAAAAACCCGAATAAATTCTTCTCCGATAATTTTGCGTTTCTTTTCGGGATCGGTAACGCCTGCCAATTTGCCTAAGAAACGTTCTTCGGCGTTGACGCGGACAAAATTCATGTTGAATTTTTTGCTGAAGGTTTCTTCGACTTGGTCGCCTTCGTTTTTACGCATGAGACCGTGATCCACAAAGATGCAATACAGTTGATTGCCGATGGCTTTGTGCACCAATGCAGCGGCCACGGAGGAGTCCACACCGCCGCTTAAGGCACAGAGCACTTTCTTGTCGCCAACTTTTTCGCGAATAGCTGCGACTTCTTCTTCGATATAGCGTTTGATGGTCCAGAGACCTTGGCAGCCACAGATATCGATCATAAAATTGCGAAGCAATTGGGTACCGTATTCGGTATCCTTGACTTCCGGACTAAATTGTATGCTGTACAATTGTTTGTCGGCATTTTCCATAGCTGCAACGGGGTGTGTGTTTGTTGTCGCCGTCACTTTAAAACCTTGGGGAACCGTTGCAATGGCGTTGCCGGGGCTTATCCAAACTTTAGATTCCACCGGGATGTCTTTAAATAAAGGCGTTTCTTGATGGGTGACGGTTTCTTTGCCAGATTCCCTCGCCTCCCCTTGTTGGACGACTCCTTGCAATTGGGTTGTCATCAGCTGCGCGCCGTAGCTAATCCCTAAAATCGGAATGCCCAAATCGTAGATGCCGGGGTCGCATTGCGGTGCATCTGCTTCAAGAACGGAATCGGGACCGCCAGTGAAGATGATACCATTGGGAGCGATCCCTTTAACTCTATCTAGGGAGACATCATAGGGTACCACGACGGAATACACATTGGCTTCTCGAACACGTCTGGCGATGAGTTGGTTGAACTGGCCGCCAAAATCGATGATTAATATGGTTTCTTGGTTGATCATAGCTGGATCCTTCTTATTCATTTCGTTACAGATTTTTATGATAAAGGAATTGTAACACAGGGGGTTTTGACGCTACAATCCTACTTTTATTTTTATCTGACTAGCCTTCGATGCCTAGAGCTTTTTCCCATTCTTCTTGCTTAAAACCCACCAATACTTTGTCTTTTAAATGCAATTGAGGGCGTTTGACCAACATACCGTCGGTGGCTAATTCCTCCGCCATTTCTTCCTTGGTCATGTTGGGTACTTGATCTTTTAAACCTCTTTCGCGATAAACCATACCACTGGTATTAAAAAAACGTCTGGGCGGTCCGTCGTAGCGATCCATTAATTTTAGAATTTCTTGAGCTGAGGGGTTGTCTTCGACGATATGTCTTTCGGTAAAATCGATCTCGTGGGCTTCCAAAAACTTTTTCGCTTTTCGGCAAGTGGTGCATTTCGGATAACACATAAATACAGGTTTCATTTTATTTCCTTTCTCATTAACAACAATGGGTCCGTTTTAATCTATTGTTCAGCTTGTTCAGCATTTTCTTGTTCGTTTTCCTTGGGGATAATGGACACGTCCTCCCCATAAGCCGAGGCGGGCTTTTCATGATCCGGATAGCGGATCTCCAAAACAGGTTGGGCTTTGCCCTCTTCATAGTAGGCAACGCAACCGTAGCCTTGGAATACGCCGGACACCAGCAAGCCTTTGGTCTTCTTTTTGATGATGGTGCGATAAGTTGTAATTTCTGAAAAACCGTGGGGCTTTGGGATCTCTTTTAAAAGATTGTCGCCGGTGGTAAACCCTTGCGTATCCCATTGCATTAAACGGCCATTTTCTAAATCCAATAGGGTTGCGATGCCTTTTGCATCGACATCCAATAATTTGATTTCCTTGACCCTTTGGGGTTCCGTCTCTTCGCTTTGTTCGTCGCTGACAAAGGGAATCGTCGCAAGCGTTTCGCCGGTGAGCCGATCGATTTTGACCACCGCTCCCAAATTTTTAAATGCGACGATTAAATTTCCGTCCGCCGGATCTTGTTGAATGGTGTCGATATCCGCATAAAGGATGGGGTTTTTCTGCTGTTCTTTGTAACGCGATGCTTGATGGCTCAATGCATATAAGTTGGGATCGTCGGATCCGCGCCATTCCCAAACCACTGCATTGTCTAGAACTTCTTGAATGACGGGCGTCAATACCAAAACACCCTTGGCCAAAGGTTCCAAGTCCGCCGGGATATTGTTTACGCGTTCCAAACTGTAGCCGGAAACGATGGAGCTGTTTTTATCCAACAGGAGAAAGCCTTTGTTGTCGATGGGATAGCTGTCTTCCTCTTCTTTATTGGGCAATAGAGATAGGAAGGGTTTGTCTTTGACCTTTTCGCCTCTGTCGTTAAAAACCTTCCTCAAACCGGGTCTGTTGTCATCATAACCGTATGTGTGGATATCTCGGTTTTGTCTGTGGTAGGAGTAATAAATCTCTTTGTCCGGTAGAAGATGTCCTTTGAATTCCGTCAGTTTGTCGACACCTTCTTTCGCACCTTCGGGTTCGGAATCATACCAAATGATCTGACCTTCTCCGTTGATCTTGAAAACCGTTGAAGTGTTTTGTTGGGTGATGTAAAAGACTTCTTCCGGGGTGCCCTCTCCGGTGATGATGAGAGGAGATAATGTTTTGGGCAGGGTCCTGAAATAAACCGTGCGGGTGTCTTTACCACCCTTTACTTCGACTTTAATCCGATTTGCGTCGCTCAATTCATGCAGTCCTATTTTTGTCGTTTTATCTGTTTTCAACTCGACATCGTTAACTTTGACAACAGCACTTAAGTCGTTTAATAAGGTAAATTCGTTGTCTCTTTCGGTGGTTAAACAGGGCAATTCATAGACTCTGTTTTCCTGATCGAGCTTTATTTCTACATTGGTGCCGTTGACCGACAAATGTACGATTCGTTGATGAAGGAGTGTCGTGTCTCTGCCGGCAAAAGCTAAGGCAAAAGCGATGATGACGATGAGCCCCAAAAATAATCCGGCTAGGGCAATCAACCACTTTCCTGATTTATCCATTTTTTTCCTCTTTTCTTCCTATGCTAATTTAATAGTTGATTCATTTTAACATATCGTCTTTTTTAGAACAATTCTGCCGGAAAATATTAAGAAATATATTCCTTTATTTTCATCGATCTTTAGGCATTTTTAATTCTTTTAAAGTTTTTTGAGGTTGTTCACAGACGCGATCATGACAGAGATAAAAACCCTCTTCTTTTAAAGGATAATTTTTTAAATAGGGTGCGATGAGGTAGAGTTTTTTGCTGTTTTTTTCCGTAAGAGTTACCAGCGTCAAAGCTTGGTCCTTTTGTTCTCTCTTCCACCGGAGCACGTCTTCTATAGATGTTTCTGTCAAAACACAAATCAGTTCCCGACCACCCGACATTTTTTCCGACACCATTGCCAGAATAAAACTGAAAGCGGTGGGATACCTTGAAATTTGTTCTCCCATGGCACGTAACGAATCTTCAACCAATTGTTGCCAACGGGGATCTGCATCGATTTGCCCCATTTGATGTAAGGCGTAAAGGGCGACGGCGTTTGCAGTGGGTGCTGCCCCGTCGTAAATATCTTTGGTGCGCACCAACAGATCTTTTTCTTTTTGACGGGATTGAAAAAAGAGACCGCCTTGTTCATCGTAAAACAAGTTGACCATGAGGTCGCAATTTATTTGCGCCAGTTCCAGATAACGGACATCTTGGGTGTTTTGGTAAAGGGTCAGTAAACCCCAAGTGTAACAGCTGTAGTCTTCCAATTGCCCGGCAATGCCCACTTGTCCACGATAGTAACGGCGCCATAGGGTGCCGTCTTCCTGTCGCAGTTCTCTTTCGATAAAATCCACCGCTTTGATGGCGGCTTCCGTATAATGTGTTGCATCTAAGATCAAACCAGCTTGGGACAGGGCTGCGATGGCATAACCGTTCCAACCGGTTAGGATTTTATCGTCGGTGTGTAGGGCCACTCTGTTTTCTCGATAGGCTTTCAGGGCTTGTCGCTCCTCGGCAAAGTCTTGACGGGCTTTTTCGTCCTCGGGGTTATCCAATAGATTGAGAATGGTACGACCTTCAAAATTTCCGCCTCGAACAACGCCATAGGCTTTGCAAAAATCCTGGGCTTTGTTCTCGTCGCCGATCACTTTTTCTATTTCATCGCGAGTAAAGACATAATACTTGCCTTCTTTCCCTTCGCTGTCGGCATCTTGTCCGCAATAAAAGCCACCCTGTTCATCTCCCAAAGATTCTAAAACGTAGTTCAAGGTTTCCTCAGCAATGGTTTGATAGAAAGGTTTGGCCGTTGCGGCATAGGTTTGCACCGCCGCTAAAGCCAACAACGCATTGTCGTATAAGGTTTTTTCAAAATGGGGCACCAACCATTTTTCATCAACGCTGTAGCGAGAAAAACCACCGCCCAAATGGTCGTAAATGCCGCCCTTTGCCATTTGGCGCAGGGTGTGTTCCACCATTTCCAAGGCTTTTTGGTCGCCGGTTCGGTTGTAATGGGCCATTAAAAAAAGTAAGTGCTGGGGTACCGGAAATTTGGGAGCTTTGCCAAAACCGCCATTGACGGTATCGTAGTCCTTTTGCAGTATGGCAAAGCCGCGGTCCAAGTCCGCTTCTGTAAGTGTTCTTTCACTTTCTTTGACAAAAACGGAGTCCGCTAAGCTCTGGGTGATCCGCTTAGCTAAGTCCTCTACTTTTTGAGGTGTCAGGTGGTAGCTTCTGCTGGCGTTGGTGAGCAGGGTTTTTAAACCCATGGCACCGCCCCTGTCTTCCTTCGGGATGTAGGTTCCGGCAAAAAAGGGTTCTTTGTCCGGTGTCAACAATAAGGTTAAGGGCCACCCGCCACCACCGGTCATGGTTTGGGCTGCCGTCATGTACAGATGGTCGACATCGGGGTGTTCTTCTCGATCCACTTTAATGGCCACGTAACTGTTGTTTAAAATCAGCGCAACGGATGCATCTTCAAAGGATTCTCGCGCCATGACGTGGCACCAATGGCAGGTGGAGTAACCGATGCTTAAGAAAACAGGTACATTGCGGCGTTTGGCTTCTTGAAAAGCTTCTTCTCCCCATGGGTACCAATGAATGGGTTGGTGGGCATGTTGTAACAGATAAGGGGAATGGGTTTCAGCGAGTTTATTTTTTTTCATAATGGTTCCTATCGTCTTTTATTGAATATCATCACAAAATAAGCCCCGGCATCGGGGCTCATTTAAATGTAAAGGTTATTGACTTTCTTCCGGTTGGTTGTCTTCTTGAACCGGAGTCTCTCCAGGTGCTTCCTCCGGGGTTGTACCCTCCTCTGCAGGTGCCGGGTCTGTCTGTGTTTCTTCCGGTAGGACCAACTCTCCAGCGGGCACGGGTAGCCCTTGATCCTTCAAAACACCATCGATGATGGCTTTCCAGTCTTCCAAGGTTTTTGCCCCGATGTAGGGATTTTTTAGAACATTCCCTTCTTTATCTACAAAGAAAGTGGTTGGTAGAGCCTTGACCGCTTTTAATTGGGTGTTGCCCATCATCGTGCCGTTGGGTAGCAATTGTAAATATGAAACCTGTGCGTTTTCCAACAGTCTGCGGGCTTCAGCAATTTGTTCTTCTTTCGGGCTGCCGTCTTGTCTCGCCGCATCTAAGATGATGCCAACGAATTTGATGTTGTTTGCGGGATAATGCTTGGCCAATGCAGCCATAGCGGGCAACTCAGCTTGACAAGGGCCACAATAGGTGCCCCACACTTGAACGAAGGTTAAATCCGCTTCTTTCAAAATATCTTGATTGACAGGATTGCCGTCTATATCGACGGTTTCAAAATCACCTAGGGGTTTTCCCGGTTCAAATTGCACACTGTCGGATTTTCTTTGCTGAGATGCGTTGTTATTGCCACAACCGGCTAATACGGTGCATGCCAATGCAACAATCAATAAACCTACCAATAATCTTTTTTTCATGCCATTCTCCCTTTATTATCTCTCTATATCGTATGGCCAGTTGTTAAGACCGCCAAATTCATAAACGTTGGCATAACCCAATTGATCCATTTGCTTTGCTGCAGTTATGGAACGTATACCGCTTTCGCAATAAACCAAATAGATTGCATCTTTATCGGGTATAATGTCGCTAATTTTTGGAGAAAAGTCCCCCAAGGGTATGTTGATTGCCTTGGGTACGTGTCTTTGAATAAATTCCGACGGGGTTCTCACATCAAGGATGACGACCTTTTGGTTTGTCATCATATCCTTCGCTGTTTTTGATGAGATTCTTTTCATTATTTCTTCTCCTCATTTTATCGCATACTATACGGTTAATTCTATCTCTTTTGTATTTATTTCTTCTTTAAATGCTTCTAAAATCGGCTGAACTTCACCGGAGAGGTATTCCTCAACCTGTTGGGGTGCACGCCCTATGTATTTTTCCGGCTTGAGTAGCAAGGCGCTGTCTGCTTCTTGAATGCCAAAGGAACCGTCGGCGATGATGCGCTGCATTAAATCGTTGGGTTTGCCCTCCTCCTTCACAACTCTGCCGGCCTCCATCGATAAAATCCGGATCTTCTCGTGGAGCTCTTGGCGGTCACCACCGTTTTTCACGCCTTCCATGATGATATTTTCCGTGGCCATAAAGGGAAGTTCCGCCATGATGCGCTGCTCAATGACCTCCGGATATACCACCATACCGCCGGCTACATTGGTAGCGATGAGTAAAATGGCATCGGTTGCCAAAAAGCCTTCGCTTAAAGCGATGCGCTTGTTAGCGGAATCGTCCAAGGTTCTTTCAAACCATTGGGTTGCGGCGGTCATTGCGGGGTTTAAGGTATTGACGATGATGTGACGGGCTAAAGAACTGATGCGCTCGGAGCGCATGGGGTTTCTTTTATAAGCCATCGCCGAGGAACCGATTTGACTTTTTTCGAAGGGCTCTTCGATTTCCTTTAAGTGTTGGAGCAACCGGATGTCATGGGCAAATTTACTTAAACTCTGGGCAATACCCGAAAGCACGTTCATAACCCTGCTGTCAAATTTTCTGGGATACGTTTGACCGGATACGCCATAGCACTTGTCAAAGCCCATTTCTTTGGCTACGTAAGTTTCTAATTTCTTGACTTTTTCTTCATCATCATCGAAGAGATCCATAAAAGAGGCTTGGGTGCCGGTGGTTCCCTTTACCCCTAAAAATTGTATGCCTTCAATGAGATAGATTAAATCTTTTAGATCTATCATTAGGTCTTGAATCCAAAGGGTGGCTCGCTTGCCCACGGTGGTTAATTGTGCCGGCTGAAAATGCGTAAAACCCAAAGTCGGCAGGTCTTTGTAGCGAAGTGCAAAACGCTTTAACCTTGCGATGAGATTCAACAATCTTTTACGTACCAATAATAGTCCTTCTCGATAAACAATGATATCCGTGTTGTCGCCAACATAGGCAGAGGTCGCTCCTAAATGGATAATGCCTTTCGCCTTAGGGCAAGCAACACCGTAGGCATGTACATGGGCCATGACGTCGTGGCGCAGAGCTCTTTCCTTTTCCGCAACCAAGGCGTAGTCGATGTTGTCTATTTGGGCAATCATCTCATCGATTTGTGCATCTTCGATGGGTAAGCCCAAAGCTTGTTCGCCCTTTGCCAAGGCGATCCAGAGTTTACGCCATGTTATAAATTTATTGTCCGGAGAAAAGATTCGGCTCATTTCCGCGGAGGCATATCTTGTCGTCAAAGGATTCTCGTATTGATTTTTCATTGCGTTCCTTTCTCTTAAGTCATATTAATTTTTTATTCATACTATTCCTTTATTCTAACACGACTTCACATAATTTGAATCAAAAAAAGAACAAACAGCTTAAGAAGGGGGGGTACTTAAGCTGTTTGTTCTTTTGGAGGGTAGTATGATTGTTTTTCGATGGTAACAATCTAGACTTATGAGTCTTTACTGGTCGGTCTGTTCTTCACATAAAAGGGGGGGATGTTATGAAGAAACAGTTTTTCCGATCAATTTACTGAAGCCCAACCTGTTTTGTTAAGCTTCTAAGGTTATTATAGTGACTTCGATTTAATGTGTCAATCATTTTCAGCAGTTTTAATGTAATATTTTCAATAAATGCTTCCGAGGTG
>LSQX01383575.1_pt1 | contig 41729 bp, 43 predicted proteins | sample 654561 | NCBI WGS metagenome assembly LSQX01 (sample SAMN04489861, study PRJNA283612) | anaerobic digester metagenome | isolation source: 4 biogas reactors fed with cattle manure at either 37C or 55C with and... | place: Denmark: Kongens Lyngby | collected 2014 | reverse complement strand
CTTCCCTGTGAAAAAAGAAGATGCCGCAGGATTCTTCAACCTGATCAACACGCTTCATGAGAAAGCCTCGCTAATAATCACAACAAACAAAGCACCGACTGAGTGGGCAAAAACGCTGGATGACGAAGTGTTAGCTTCCGCAATACTTGACAGGCTGTTATATCACTGTGAGGTAATTAAGCTATCGGGACAAAGCTATCGGATGGGAAATAGAAAATCCATTTTTGAAACCGTACAAGACTCATCTTTGGCTGGGGATAACCCCAGCCAAAGATGAACAATATACCTAAGCAAGTAATATTATAAACCAATAGTCTCGACTTTAATGTGACGATTTAATTTTACCAAAAAATGACGATTTAAAATTTGCTTATTACAAATGGCGACTGGTATCAACTCAATCGCCATTTTTCTTATAGTTTAATCCCTTTTGAAGTATCTTTCCTCTCCAATTTCGGCGGACTACCTCCCACCGAAGCAATAACAAGCCTATCGCCCATAATTTCTTTCACTCCTTGTAAAGTGTTTGGAGGTGGAGTGTCCTGGACAAATGAAGTTTCGGGCTTCTCTTGTGATTGGCTTTGATTGCTTGCCGAAACGCTATTGTCCTGCACGCTCTCCTGCCCCTCACTTTCTTCGATTGGTTTAAGCGAGAGTTGGATTTCACGGTCTAACTTTACCAAATCGTCTTTCAGGGCTTTCAGTTCCGGCTCTTTTCGCCAAGTTCCTTCGACTACTTCTTTGAGGACAGGAATATCCTTTTGCAACTTTTCGTTTTCAGCTTGAGACCTCTCCAAAAGTTTGGGCATAGTATCGAGAGCATTCAGGAAATTTTGTGCTGCCGTCTTCGGATCGGTCGCCATTACCCCATGATTGTAGTTATAGAGAATGTCGCCTTCGCCTTTGATAAAGAAACGATTTTGTATCAAGTCGAAGCCGTCTTTGACTGTGGTTTCGGATTTAACCATTAAATCAAATCCGTAAAGCGTACCGATTTTCTCATGCGCTCCGTGTGTACGGGCTTTATCTGCAATTTCGTTCAGCTTTAGACCGACTTCTTTCTGGTTGCTGCCCTGCAATCCGTCCAACCGCACAGGATTCAGGCGGGTTACTCCGTCCGGCTGATATTGGACACGGGAACTGAACGCTTCCATATCCTTAGAGATACGGCTAATAAAGCCATTGTTCTTTTCAACATCGGAAACAATACTCTCTAACTTGTAACGTGATGAAGATTTACCACGCATGAAAGCCTGCCGCTCGGACTCCAACGAAGCGATTTTTTTTTCCAACCGTGCTTTCTCCAACAGTTCAGTATTGCCAGAAAGAATAGCCACATATTCGGAAAAGTTCATGCCGCCTTTTTCGTCCATACTGCCCTCGTCAATGGTACGGCTCCCCAATGAGTTGTTTTTCAACTGACGAATGAAAAGCTGCTTATTGTGGAGCAAGCCGAATTTATAAGCATCCAATGATTTTTCAACGGCGTAAATAAGTACATCAACCTTATTATCAGCATACAGTTTGGCTATATCGTTCCCTTTGCGAATGCCCCGACCGTCCCGCTGTTCAAGGTCTGACGGTCGCCAAGGAGCATCTAAATGGTGGATTGCCACGCATCGTTTTTGAGCGTTCACGCCTGTACCCAACATTTCAGTAGAGCCAAACAAGACACGGATTTTACCCTCGTTCATATCCTTAATCATGGTTTTACGAGCCTTGTCCGTTTTGGCTTCCTGAATAAAGCGTATTTCGTGAGCAGGGATTCCGTAGTCATCTACCAGTTTACGCTTTATTTCGGAACATGGGTTCCATTCGCCGGGTTTGTAGGTTCCCAAATCAGAGAAAATAAACTGGGTTGCCTTATGTTGGTCGAACTTTGTGTAGTAATCCGATACCATTTTAGCGACGTGCGAAGCCTTATTATCCACATGGTCACCGTACTTAATGGGATCAATCAGCCGCATATCGAGCGACATTTTTCGGGCGTAGTCCGTAGCAATCAACATTTTGGCTTTTTCCTCTTTTTCGGATAGTGGGGCACGTCCTAATATTTCGCCTTTACCTGTTTTGGCGAACTCGACTAACTTCTGAATAAACTCCTGTTGGTCGGGCGTAGGCGGAATATTATGCAGGATTTCGTTTTTAACAGGTCGGTCGATACCAATGTCTTCCGCAGAGCGATAGTCCGTAATTTCGGCATAAAAAGCCGCCAATTCGGGTACTTTGATAAAATACCGGAAGCGTTCTTTCTGCACAATTTCATTGGTAACTGAAAATTCATAGTCTATCGACTTCTTGGCAAAGATTGCCGCCCACGCATCAAATGTATTAATGCCTTGCCGTTCCAGTTCGTTTGGCCGGAGATACTTGAAAAGCAAATATAACTCTGTCAAACTGTTGGAAATGGTTGTACCCGAAAGGAAAGTAGCTCCCAAATCCTTGCCCGTCTTGTCCTGAATGGTACGCAGGGCGAAAAGCATATTCAGGGCACGTTGCGAGCCTTCGGCATTCCCCAGACCTGCAACCCTGTCGTGCCGGGTGGTAAAGGTCAGGTTCTTGAAGCGGTGGCTCTCATCAACGTACAGGTGGTCGATACCCATTAAACGAAAATCGACTGTATCATCTTTTCGGTTTTCAATCTGATAGGCAATATTACTTAACTTGGCTTCAAGATTAAGCTGCCGCTTGACCAAGCCTTTTTCCATAGCACGGGAAATCTCCTTGCCCTGTGCCCGTAATACTTCCAGATTTTCTTCCACCGAATCGAGTTCCGCCTGTAATATCCGTTGCTGTATTTCGGGAGACTGTGGTATCATGCCGAATTGTTCGTGTGTTAAAATGATAGCATCCCAGTTGTTGTTCTTCATTTCATAGAATATCTTCGCCCGTTTTGCGGGGGTAAAATCTTCTTTGCCCGGATACAGCACTTTAGCATTAGGGTAAGCCGTACAGAAAGTTTGGGCTATCTCATGTACATTGGCTTTAAGAGCCATAATGAGCGGTTTGTTTACCAATCCCAAACGTTTTTTCTCGTAGGCACTTACACATATTATCAAGGTTTTACCACCACCCACCTCATGGTCGATTATGCCCCCGCCATTGAGTTTATCCATCCAAATCGCATCCTTCTGACTTTTGTACAAATCGGGAATACCCAAGCCTTTCAAATCAAGTCCCGGAAACTCTTGCTGGCTCCCATCATACTCCGGACGGACGAAACAATTAAACGTGCGGTTGTATTTATCTGCCAGTCGGTCTTTGAACTCCTGCGATTGTTCGTTAAGCCATTCTACAAAGCCGTTCCGTATCTCGTCAATCTTGGAGTTGGCGAGTTGAATTGATTCGGAATCACGCACTTTGACCTCTTTGATTTCCCCGTCAATCATCTTATTGACTTTCTTCGTAATATCGGGAGAGGTATTATGTAAGGCGTGTTTCATCAGGGCGATACCGTCGAAAGTCCGGTTCGTTGATTTAACAGCGTACTGATCCCATATCTTGATATTCTTGCTGTCGGCTTTCAGAGTATATTCATCACGGCTTTGTGCGTAATGTACCGATACGTTTGTATCAAACAAATGCGAAGCATATTTGCTGTAAATACCTGACGGAATCCACCGCTCTCCAAAGTTAAAATCCAAATCCTCGAACGGTATCGGGCGGGGTATTGCTTCTTTGAGAGCCTTTAAAGATTCTTTTGCCGTTTCGTGGTTGGGGTGGTTCTCTATATACCGCTCGACGTGTTCCGCTTTGGATATGACGTTACCGCTTATGAACTTGTCTTTAATTTCATAAGCCCCTATCATTGGATTGAAAAATACCTGCCCTTTCAGTTCCTCTAGTATTTCGTCCGAAGTACCACCTGTAAGCCCTGCCATATATTCAAGGTTTACTTGGGCATACTTATTAAGCGAAGCGGTCAGGGCTTCCCGTGCGTTATCCGCATGGGTTATCTCGTTCGGATTGAAAGCAACCGGTTGTTGGAAAATATCAGCTTTAACTGCTTTGCCATTCACATAGCGTTCAAGGGAGAGAATTTCAGTTCCTCCGGCATCCATTTTGATAAGGCTTAGATTTTTCGCATCGTTTATGTTTCCGAAACGACGGGTAAAATCGTCATAGAGCCTGTTCAACATTTCACGTAAGGCGGGATTGGCTTCCAGCCTTGTTGCTTCGTTATTATACAGGTGGTGGTAAGTATCCCGTATTTCAATATAAAGGGATGCTTTCGCCTGCTGTGTCCCGGTGAACTGAAGCGGATGGAACATCGGCTGAAATCCTTCTAAATCGCGCAAATAACCGATACGATTATTTTCGTCAGTTACGAGAGAGCCTTCACGGTAATGGGACGGCATATCTTCCGCATTATAGTAGGGAATCGGCTTCATACGTTCCTGCTGTTCCCGTTCGGCTTCTTCTTTCAGCCGTTCCAGTTGTTCCTCCCGACGGGCATCAAATACGGGATAGGCTGCCGCAGCTTCCTCTTGTAGCTTTTCCCGCTGCTGTGCGGCGTTATGTGCCATTTCTTCCCGCCAGTCCATAAAGGGAAGTTCTTTGGGTTTACTGGCTTGTGATTTAGACTTTCGACCTCGCTTTTTAGATTTGCTTACTTGACTGCGTTCCTCTTGGGTAAAACCGAAAAGGTCATAGAGCGTAATTAAAGGTTGCTCTGTAATAGACTTCGGTTTCGCCTCCGGAGTCGGCTCTTTTTTAATATCAGGATCATCCATGTCAAAAAGCGTACCCGAATAATTTTGTTGTTGTTTGGGTGGTTCGGGTTTGCTTTCAATCGCAGGTTTTATCGTTTTGGATTGATTATTGCCGGGAAACCAATCGTCTTCAATAGCTTGCCAAAATGGATCGAGTTCTTCCGTTTGCCAAAGGGGATTAAGGTCATTGGTATTTGATTCAAGTTTGGGTTGAATTTCTACGGTGGTTGCAACTTGTTTTTCCGGCGAGTTCTGTGCATGGGTTTGATAACGTTGCAAATCTAAATGTTGGGAGAAATCTTCTTTCAACATTTGCCGCAGGTCTTTGGCAATACCCTCTACTCCGCCCTCATGCGTAAAGACAATCGCAGGTTTACCGTATGGGTCAGTATCTATCTTAGAGCTGGTTTGTACAACCCTATCGAAATCACGGAACAGATTATTTATAGAAATACCGTTTGACAGCTTGCGGGATTCAATAAAATCCTGCTGACGTTGGCTTGGAACGATATTTTTATTGTTCCGTTGCAGGATTATCAAATCGCTGCCGACTTCTGTTCCGGCATGGTCGGAAAAGAGATTGTTCGGCAGGCGGATAGCTGAAACCACATCGCAGGTGTTCATCAGGTATTCCCGTATCGGCTTGTTCTGTTCCGAATTGAGTACGCCCTGACTGGTTATAAAGGCGATTATCCCGCCCTCTCTGGCCGACATAACACTTTTTACAAAAAAGTAGTTGTGTATTGCCTGTGTCGATTGTTTGACGGCGGGTATTTCATGGTTGGATAGAAGCGGATCGAATACCGAAACATCGCCGAAAGGTATATTGGATGCAATCACATCAAAATGCTGTGAGTAGCGTCCTTCCATTTTTTCGTAGCCCTCAATCCTTACTTTATCATCGGGATAAAGGTGTGAGAGAATTTTACCTGTCAATAGGTCTTTTTCAAATCCGGTCACTTTGGTTTCAGGTGCGGTTTCTTTGAAAGAAGAAATAAACACTCCTGTTCCGGCACTGGGTTCTAAAAAGCGTGTCGGTGTTATACCGCTATCTTTCAAAGCATCTGCCAACGCATCAATAACTGGCTTTGGCGTATAAAATGCGGTCAGGATAGAACTTTTCAGGGAACTGACATAGCGTTTGTAAACTTCCGGCGTAGGAGAACTTTCACGGAGTACCTCGTGAAGTTCCTGCACCAACGGAAAAAGCTCGACTTCGGATTTAGACCACCGCTGAATATCTTCGGGTTTATCGGCAGGGTTAAGAATTGCCTTTATTCCTCCGAACCCTGAATATTTAGCGAGTATTTCCCGTTCTTCGGGTGTTGCCTGTCGTTGTTCCTTATCGAGCCTTAACGCTAACTTAATTGCATCAATATTCTGACGCAAATGAGTTCTCTTATTGTAACTCATTTTCGAGCAATATCAGGATTGTGCCGACAAGCTCAGTATAGAGCGACTGGTACTCGGTCGTCTCGGCATAATCATCGTTCAGGTTGTATTTTGCAAATACCGCCTGACATTCGGGCAATAGTTCTTTTGCCTTTGTATGGGCTTCACTTGGCGAAATTTCGTCGAAAAACTCGTTCCAAAGAATTTCAACGATTACATTATAAGGAGAAAAGTGCAAGCCTTTGAATAAGGCTTCGTTTGCGATTTCGGCAGCCTGAATATGGTCTAAACCGCTTTTTATGGCTTCGCTATATGCTTCGGCTGCCATATCACCACGCCCTGCAATAAAGGAAAGGTCATTTGCTTTGTCGGGGTGGGAATCTCGTAAGTAAGATAGTAGATTGAGCCGGAAATAAGACATTTCCGCTGGCTCTAAATTTGAATTGTATTTCATACTATGAATTTTTTAGTGGGGGTCGCAGACCCTTTTGTTATTTTCTTTACAAGCAAAAGGCACTGAGGATCCCTCCCCAGTGCCACCACTAAAAAAATTCAATAGCACCTGATTTAACAATTTCTCATCAAACCTGTGGCGTATGAACTTTCTTAGTGGCAAAGATAAACCTTTTTATTCTATTTCTTTATACTCTACATCAGAGCAATGAATAGTACAGGTATCAAGAGCGTGATAAACTTCTTCAACGATAAAAGAGCCTGTTCGGAAAGCCTTATAGACTTTACTGAATGCTTTGCCGTCTGAACATGGCTTCTCGTAGTCATCATTTTCAATCCATTTCCTTATCAGGTCTTCGGCTACTATCTGTTCTCCGATTCGTGGAATACATTGAAACTCAAAAGTGGTGTCATCACAAAACTCTGCAAAAGACATTAATAACTCGGAGATTATTTTTTTCTTTGTCATCATCCGGTTTATTATTATAATCGAAAAATATCAACAGATTTACTTTCATTGTTTTTTTCGTTTTTTAGAGTTATCAAATTGAAATACCGTTTTATACTCCGCATCAAAAGCAACAGCAGCATCGAAAGGTTTATTTTCTTTGCTCTTAAAGCCTTTGATAGTTCCCGTCTTGCCTTTGGCAAGCAGGTCTTTCAGTTGTCCGTCGGTCAGGTCTTTGCCTGACTTATTCCGAAACACAGTCAATCCGCAGGCTTCGTTCTGACACTTGGCTACCTTTTGATAGAATACCACCTGACCGTTTTTGCATTTGGGACACGGACAAGTTTCACGCTGATTGCCGCCGCCCTCGATTTTAGTTCCCAACAGTTCAGTGGTAATCTGTGCGGCATACACTTCAATCCCCCTGTGAAACGTGTCGGCATCCATTTCGCCTTTCTCAATGCTGTTCAAGGCTCTTTCCCATTCGCCAGTCATCGAAACGTCCGCAATTTTTTTACTTTGAACAGCCAAATAAACAACCAAACCTTTATTGGTTGGAACAAGCGACTTTTTCTCACGTACAATATATTCACGGGAGAACAGCGTTTCGATAATGCTTGCACGGGTGGCAGGCGTTCCGATACCCGATTCTTTGAGGGCTTCCCGCTCGGCTTCGTCGGTAAGGTCTTTACCGCAGGTTTCCATTGAAGACAGCAAACTACTTTCCGTGTGTAACGGACGGGGCTTGGTTTGTTTCTCCAACAAATCCGTTCCGTTAATGGGAAGAACATCGCCATTGGATAAAGACGGAAGTGCCGGAGCATCGTCTTCGCCTTTTTCTTCATCGGGAGCATTCAACACACCACGCCAACCTGCAACAAGCATGGTACTGCCTTTGACTGAGAACGGAACGCCAGAAGCATCCAACGAAACGTTTATGTTCTCTTTGGTGCATTTACCCGAAAAGGCTTCGAGCATTCGGGCGGCAATCATATCATATATGATACGTTGGTCGGCAGAAATCTCTTTCGGCGTGTTTTCAGTAATAATCAAGGCGTGGTGGTCGGTAACTTTTTTATCGTTTACCGAACGCTTGTTCAGGCTTGCTCTCGACAATGATTTTGCGTAATTGCCGAATGAAGCATGATTGGACAGCTGACCGATAAGGGCGGATATCTCGGCAAACACATCATCGGAAATATAACGGCTGCCCGTTCTCGGATAGGAAATGAGCTTGGCTTCGTAGAGCGATTGTGCAACCGACAGAGTTTTATCCGCCGAAAAACTGTGTCGGCTATTGGCTTCTTTCTGCAAGGTGGTCAGGTCGTAGAGTAATGGCGGTTCCTGACTTCCTTGCTTTGTTTCCACGTTTACGACGCTGACTGATTCTGACGAGCGTATTCGCTCTAAGATTGTGTCTGCGTCCTGTTTCGTTTCGTATCGTTCGGTGGAAATGGCGGCGAACCCAGTTGTATCTTTTGCTGTATGCAATTTTACCTGAAAATAGGTTTGCGGCTTGAACTCTTTGTTTTCGAGGTAACGGCTGCAAATCATGGTGAGTGTGGGTGTTTGAACTCGTCCCAACGACCATACTCCGTACCCTGTCGATATTGAAAGGGCTTGTGAAGCGTTTATCCCGACAACCCAATCGGCTTGGCTCCGGGCTTTTGCCAAAGCATACAGGTTGTCGTACTCTTTTCCCGAACGCAGGTTCTCCAATCCACACCGAATAGCCTGATCCGTAAGTGAACTTATCCAAAGGCGGTCGAAAGGTTTGCTACATTCGAGATAATTATATATGTAGCGGAAAATGGCTTCGCCCTCTCGCCCTGCATCACAGCAATTTATAATGAGGTCGGATTTATTAAACAACTCCTTGATAACTTTAAGCTGCTTCATCGCACCCGCATCGGGTTTGTATTCTTTGCCGTCCTTAACCTGACGGGGAAGCAACTTAAATTCTGTGGGAAGTATCGGCAGGTTTTCAGCCTGAAATCCTGTGATACCGTAATCCTGCGGCATCGCCAACCCAACGAGGTGGCCGAATGCCCATGTAACAGCATATCCGTTACCTTCCAAATAACCGTCCTTGCGGCTACTTGCTCCGACTATGGCTGCAATACTTTGAGCCACAGACGGTTTTTCAGCAATCAAAACTTTCATATTCTATTGGATTTTTTTAGTGGTTGATATTACATTTTGTGTCCTGTGGACTTTTTCTTTTTAGTAACTTGCTTCTGTTCCTGATTCTCAGTCGGCTTCTGCTGACCTTGCTTCAATGGTTCATTAGAATGTTTGGTCGCTTCGTTGGTTTTGCCCTGCGAATTGACGGCAACCTGCGTTTTGCTTTCATTGGCGGGTTTCACTTCCGCACCCTGTTTCTTGGAACGGTCGGGATTCCATTTGAAAAAGTCGAGTTTACCTTTTTCGGTATTGACCTTTACATAAGCGTTGAAAGGCTCGCCCTTTCCGTCTTTTACCATTCCCTGAACATAGGTCGCTTTTCCCTCCCGGAGCGAGTTCTGTTGCTTTTCGTTCAAATCTACTCCTAATAAATTTTTCGGAATGCGTACTTTGTTCTGTTGTTCCTCGCTTTGGTTCTGCTGTTGCCTGTTGTTTTGCTGATATTTATTGCGGTCTAATCCGTCGTAGGAAAAATCGTAACCGCCTTTGGCTGCATTGAACTGAACATACGCATCGAATTTTCGGGGATTTTCTGTGCCTATTGTCTTTTTGGAAGTCATACCCTCGACCAATACTTTCTTTCCCTCTTTGAGTGCCTGTTGCTGTTCGGGCCATAACTCAGCACCTTTCAGACTTTGGGAAACGGTCAGTTTATCAAGCGGTACGGCTTCCAAACGGTTGGTCAGTTTGTCAATGGAAATAAGCGACGGTACTTTTTCGCCTGGTCTTGGTTCCAGTTCGACCACACGACCACCGTTACCTGTCGCCAATAGGTTTTCCTTAACATCGTTCGGAAGCATAATACCCTGAAACGGTTTATCCAAATCAACTTGTTGTTGCTGCGGATGCGGAACGAATTTCAGACTACCGTCGGACTGTTCTTCCAACGATAATCGGGCTTTCATCGGATAATCCACGCCCTCGATTTTCGGATTAATATCCACAAGATGCGGAGATTTATACCCATAACTCATGGCTTTGAGTTCGCCTTCCAAATTTTCGGGCTTAATACCGTATTTCTGATACTCGCTTTCAGGAATGCGGTTGGTGTCGAATTGCTTAAATTCAGTTTTCTGATTGGTTGTTGTGTCCATTTTTTCTTCTTTCTTTTCGGGTTTAACTTGTTTTTCGCTCTCTTTGGTCGATTGCTCCTGCTGATTCATGTAATCTTTCGGATTAATGCGGTACTGCTGCAAGTCTTCTTCTTTGATATGCAGGATTTTGTCGAGCATATCAACCGTTACGGCGTAAAATCCCGTATGTGAGGGATTCTTAGCCTGATTAAAGAAGTTTTTGAAAAAGTTTTCGATAGGGTCGGCGTGTTTGTCGATTTTGAGGAAATCGCTATCCTTCGCCTTCATGGGGTCAATGGCATCAATTTTCCCTTTCTTATCAATGCCTTTTACTACTTTGAGCTTGTTGCCTTCTCCTTCATCGCGAATCAGGAGAACCTTGTCTTTCGGATTTAATTTCTCATCCATGATTAAACTGTTTTTGTTCTGCATCACTATTAATGCAGAATAAAAGTAATGGTAATCGGCAGGCTGAGAGTAGGTTTTTAGTGAGGTGGCAGTGTGTGGCTTCGATTTGGCAGTGTGTGGCTCTTTCAGTACAATGAAAAATTTAGAATATCAAGACTATTTCGTATATTTGCAGCACAAATTTATATGAGAATGAATGTTTTAACAGAAATAGTAACACTTTTAGCTGATGAAAAGGAATCTTTGACAAATGGGCTTTATAAACTAAAACTCCTCGCTACAAGAATTAAGAATGTAGAATTATTAACTTGGGTAAATAGAGAGTTAAATGGTTATGATGATGAAAAAGATTTGCCTGTGTATAGAAAAACCGCAGGATTATTGAAAGGCACTTTTAGTAATGGGTATCGTAATTTGGTTAATCAAACAATACCGACATTCAATTTTCCACCAGAATTAGTGAACTTTACTTCAAATTGGCCGATTTTGCAAAACATTTCCATTGTTGAAGATTTTGCAAATAGAGCCGAAGATAGCCTTCCAATGGCAGTCCCTGCTGAATTATCTGCATTCATGATGAAATTTATTAAAGAGTATAATCCAACAGCTTTCGGATATAGTTTACATAATGTCCATCTCCTTATTAGCACTGTTGCATATAAAAATGTACTAATGAATGTGAGGAATTACGCATTAGATTTAGCCTTAGCTTTAGAAAGCGAACTTGGTTATGAGATAGAGATAGGAGAAATTATTAGAAAAAAGGATGAGACAAACCAAATAATACATAATTATATGACACAGAATAATATTACAAATATTGGAGATGGAAACTTGGTAAATGCAGGGGACAATAACACCGTTTCACAAAATACAATTATTCAGAAAGGCAATTTTGATCAATTGCGACAAGCACTTTCGCAAGTAGGTCTCGATAATGAAGATATTGACGAACTGGAAGAAGTTCTTAAAGAAGACAATACCGATGCAGATAAAAAACAATTTGGCGATGGCACTAAAGGTTGGATAAAAAAAATGGTTGATAAATATTTTGATGCTGGCACACAAATCGGCTTTGGAGCCATAGGTTCAACTATTGCTAATTTGCTTAGTACATTTCTGGGTTTTTAACGAAGAAATAAAATAACATGAAATTAGATGATTATTATTTGATGGATAAACTGTCTATTGCAGATTTGAAAGCAGCACTTGATTTTGTTCGTGAAGACATGAATCAAATAGAAGATAAGGCACGTGAAGAAGGTATTGCTCCTGATAAAATTCCTGCCTATAAAGAAGTAAAAGAGATTGAGTTTAATTTACAGACGAGATTATTAAATATTACTCGTCGATTGAAATAGAAGAAGGGAGCAATTTGCTCCCTTCTTTTTACTCTCCCTGCTGCAACAAATGAGCTAATGCAGGGTCGTTCTTTATTCGTTCCAATTCTTCGGCAACAATTTGTTTGGTTTCGGCTTTGATACGGTCGTAATTATCTTTAATCATATCCTTCATACGATTAATTCCGTTTTCGTCTGTAAAATCGGTAATCACAGGAATGGATTGATACGCCTTAGTTTCCGCAGCTACTTTAGCATTGTCTACCACAATTTCGCAATGGAAAATCTTCTGCTCGATACGTTCATCAAAGTTATCGGCAATCGCTCCGACAAACATACCCTGTGTTAAGTTACTGATTTTCGACGGTGGTATCAGACTATCCATTTGGGTACTGATTGAGGTCGATTTATCGTTGCGATTTATCGTCATAGACTGGCGTTTCTGCAACACTTTCCCGAAACGGTCTGAAAGCGTTTTTGCTGTTTCGCCCACAACCTGACCACTGAATATATTACCAACGGTGTTCATCACAACTTTGGCTTCTTTATCTCCGTAATCCCTTGTTAATTGCGAGAAATCCTGAAAGCCCAACAATACCGCTACTTTGTTGCTTCGGGCAGTAGCTATCAGGTTGTCCAATCCTTTGAAATAGATTGTCGGTAACTCGTCTATCACAACCGAACTCTTTAATTGTCCCTTTTTGTTTATGAGTTTCACAATACGGGAGTTGTAAAGTCCCAACGCTGCACCATATATATTTTGCCTGTCAGGATTATTGCCGACTACCAACACTTTCGGATCGTCGGGATTGTTTATGTCGAGTGTAAATTCGTCGCCCGACATTACCCAATATAGTTGTGGAGAAATCATACGGGATAGCGGGATTTTCGCACTTGCTATCTGTCCCATTAATTGGTCGGCAGCACCACCCAACCATGCGTCCATAAAGGGACTTAGATAATTTTCCAGTTCGGGATACGAAGTAAGAATCGGAAAAATATCTTCGTATCGTTTATTCAGGAACTCAATCGCATGGGGGAACGTGCAATACTTTCCGTCCTTATATATACGAAGATACCAAATTATCGAAGCGAACAGGATAATCGGGGATTCCACAAAGAAGTCGCCTTGCTTCTGCACCCACGTTTTATTGAGATTGAGCATAATCGTGTAACTCGATTCGTATGCGTCCGAAATATCTTCCATAAAAGACGGGTTGATAGGGTTGCAACGGTGCGAACGGCTCGGATCGTCGAAGTTAATCACATAAAATGTGGGGACTTTTTTATAACCTAATTGATTATTCAGCAAATGGTTGTAGGCTATTGTGGAAAGGTCGGGAAACTTGAAGTCATACACATACATCGAAAATCCTTTCTCAATCTGTTGTTTTATGTACTGATTAACGACAGCGTATGATTTACCGCTGCCCGGAGTTCCCAACACGATACTGGCACGGAACGGATTCACGACATTTATCCAACCTTTCCACTGTTTCTTTTTATACCAGAATTTAGTTGGCAGATTCACAGAATATTCGCTCTGCAATAACCGTGTTTCCTGCATAAACGATTCGTTCTCCATATTAAACACATCGTCCATAAGATTGTTCTTCAGCAATCGGCTCATCCATAATCCGCCAACCAAAAGGAACAGATAACCTGTTGCCATTGTGAGGATATAAAACCCCGTTATCGCTGCTGTGGGTAACGGAAGGCCGAGTATCCACCAGTTCATAAAGAACAGGATAAAACCGATTGCCAGAAAAACATAGATTTTTGGCCAAGTGATTTTTTCCTCTTTTACGCCCTTTGTTCCCAGACACGATAGGGCAAGGAAAACAACAGCAAATATTTTGGTGTAAATAATACTGCCGAACAGTCCCGCCGTTCGGTCAAAGTTCAGTAGTATTTTATCCACTACCTTTAATATGAATCCCCATTCGTGCAGGGCGAAATAGCAGAACCAATAAATGTTTATCACTACAAAAATAATACTGATTGCCCTCATGAACTCCATGACTTTAGCAAGTCCTCTTAAATCATCTTCTTGTTGCATTTCTATAAAATTTTAAATGTTTGAGAAGCGAAATTATAGGCTATATCCGAGGTTTCGTGTGGTTTTGAAGCAGGTGGCAGTATGTGGCTTCGATTTGGCAGTGTGTGGCTCTTATCTCTATGAAAATTAGGTTGAAATGCACGAAAAGCCCTATCTTTGTAAATCTTAAAATTTCAATGATGCTATGTATATAGAACAGTTCGTTATAAAAAACTATAGGGGAATCGCTGAATTAACTCTACATTTCAACAAAGGGTTAAATGTCCTAATCGGAGAGAATAATTCTTGCAAAACTGCAATTATTGACGCATTGCGTGTTTGTTTGAGTTATGGTAATCAGAAAAGAGATATTTATATATCATCATCAGACTTTCACATAAATAAGTCTGCCATTGATGATGTTTCAACTGCCATTGAGTTTCATTTACATTTTAAGATTGAAGTCCCTGCTGAAGCTGGCTGGTTTAACGACTTATTGTGCGTTCAAGAAGATGGGACACAAGACTTACAATTACACTTTCGTTACTATCTTGACGAAAATGATAGAATTAGGTATAAAGTTTGGGGTGGTTCAAATGAGGGACAAGTTATAGCTCCAGAGGTTTTGTTTCTTTTATATCATGTCCATTTAGATGCGTTAAGAGATGCTGAAAATCATTTACGTCCTATTAGAGGCAATCGACTCGGACAATTATACACGAATATTCAAATAGACCCTGATTCAACAACTGATAAGGAGCGGAAAAAAGAAATTGCTAAAAAAGTTCGAGAAGCTGTCGATAGTGATAATGACTGGACTGAGCATATAGGAAAAGGGAAAGGGAAAATAAATGAACATTTGAAAGAAACAAGTTTTTCAAGTAAACAACAACAGGTGGATATTCTATTTCTTCCTTTCGATTTTAATCGTTTAGTTGATAATTTGAAAATTCAAATGCCAATATATTCCGAAGAACTACTTGACGGTGATGCTTCAAAGCAAAAACATTTTGAACTTTATCAAAACGGATTAGGATATAACAATCTTATTTATACTGCCACTGTTTTAGGAGACTTAAAGCAGAGAAAAGAACTGTATAGAGAATGTTATGTAGCTTTACTTATAGAAGAGCCGGAAGCACATCTGCACCCACAACTCCAAAATTTATTCTTTAAATATTTGGATAAGTTAGAAACAGAGCAAGGTTCCCAAATTTTCATATCTTCTCATTCTCCTACAATCACCGCTAAGGCTGATTTGAAATCGGTTGTTGTTCTACAAAATCAGGGTGAAAAAATTACAGCATTATCTCTTGATAAATCTGGTTTGACAGAAGGTAATCGTAACTATTTACGTAAATTTTTAGATGTAACAAAATCTCAATTATTCTTTTCTAATGGTGTCATATTGGTTGAAGGCATTTCTGAATCTTTACTCTTGCCTATATTCAGCAAAATAATGGGAGAAGAAGGGAAATATGATTTAGAAAATGTGGGAATAGAATTAGTAAATATAAACGGTGTTGCTTTTTCTCATTTTGCAAACATGTTTAATAATGAAGATGAAAACAAAAACCTTAAAACAAGGTGCTCACTTATAACTGACGATGACAGAGCTGAGGAAACGGATGAAATTGACTCAAGAGCCAAGAATGCAAAAGAACTTGAACGGAAAAACTTGAAAGTTTTTTTAGCAGAACGAACATTTGAATTTGAACTATTTGTAGCGGGAAATAAAGATATTCTAATAGATATTTTCCGTGAGATGCACCCTGTAGCAGCAAATAGAATCGTTGAAGATGAAGACATAAAAATATATGCAACAAATTTTTTAGAAAAGGTTGTTGCTAATAAAGCAAAATCAGAGTTAGCACACAGGCTTGCGATGAAATTAGCATTAGACGAAGCTGCAAGAAACGCATTCTCTGTACCTACCTATATACAAAACGCTATAAAATTTGTAACTAAAGGAGAATAATTGAAATGTTTCGAACCCTATCCGATAGTCAGCATGAGATAGTCTTCAACAAATCCGGTAAATTTGTTGTAAGGGCGTGTCCGGGCAGTGGTAAGACTTTTTGTGTCGGGGCAAGATTGGCAAGACTTGTTCATGAATGGAAAAATCGACATGAAGGGATTGCAGTTCTTTCATTCACAAATGTAGCATGGCAGGAGATAGAAAAGAAGTGTGGTGAAAAGTTTAGCTTAACAAAAATATCTTATCCTCACTTTCTTGGAACGATTGATAGTTTTATAAATAAATATATATTCCTTCCCTTTGGGCATTTAATATTAAAGTGTAATGGTCGTCCTACTTTGGTCGGGGAGCCTCATGGTGTTTGGAGCGGAAAGGATTTTAGTAGTTCCTTATTCGATAATATCAGTTACTCAATAGATGGCTCTATGTATGCAGTTCAACCTAAAAAAATGAATGCAAATTGGCAGCAAAACAAACATATTACTGGAGCAAAAAAACGTTTTAATAAAGCGGGCTATGCTACACAAAACGATGCCAATTTTTTTGCCATGAAGATTCTTGAAGCATATCCGCAAATTGCTAAAGCTATTGCCATAAGATTTCCATATTTGATAGTAGATGAAGCACAGGACACTTCTGATATTCAAATGAGGATTATTGATTTACTCATAGAAAATGGTCTATCGGAAGTAATGCTCGTTGGTGATCCTGATCAGGCTATTTTCGAATGGAATGATGCCAAACCAGAATTACTTACTCAAAAATATGCGGAATGGGAAAATTCCATAATCTTAAATGAGAATCGTAGGAGTTCTCAAAACATTTGCAGTTTTACTTTCGGAATATCCTCTTTGGAAAATGTTTCTGTTTCTGTTAATGAGGAAGTCGCTCAATTTGAATTCCAGCCCAAAGTTATTGTCTATGACAAGAATCTACCTCAAATTGTCTCTGAGTTCATTGCAGAATGCCAGCAACAAGGTATTGTTGTAAGCAAAGAATCTACAGCTATAATTTACCGTAGCAAAAGTATTATAAATGAAATTTTAGAAATTCCGGAGATAGACTTCAGAGCAAAAAGCTGGACAGATAATCATACAAGGGAATTTGCACTTGGCAAATTTTTATACGACAATAATCGCTTCAAGGAAGGGTTTAGAATAATAGAAAAAGTTTTGCTAAGAACTTTGTTAGACCTATCCTTTTGCTCCGACAATGACATAGATTCTGCTATTTCTAAGATGGGTTTTGTTGCACTAAAATCACGAGTGTACGCATTTATGAATATGCTCCCTAAAACGAACATTCCTATTGGAGAATGGGTTGTGAAGACGAATGCTGTTTTAAAAGAGAATAATGCTGGAATAGAACTGCATATTCACAAAGACAGTTCAGGGAGTTCTTTTTCACAATTGTTTTTGAATGGAGATAAACAAATCATAGAAAAAGAATATCGGTATGGAACAATCCATAGCGTTAAAGGAGAAACTTTTGATGCTGCACTCATGATATTAAGAACCAAAGGGATTGGTAGTGCGTATAAAACATTATTAAACAAAAATACCCATATATCAGCAAGCGAAGAATTAAGAATTGCATATGTTGGAATGACAAGACCTCGCAAAATTTTGGTAATTGCAGTTCCAAATGACGAGAATAAGGTAGCTTGGGAGAACAAATTGATTCAAATAGATAATTAGCATTATGGAACTTGAATATATTATAGAACAATTGCAAAAAGCATTTGATACAGAGAGCATAAAAGAGACAGTTGTTGATTCTCACTGGTTGACAATAAACAAAGAAACTGGGATAAATTCTACTGGTTTTTGCTTCGCTGCATCTGAGGTTATATATAGACTTACTGGTGGTTCAGAGATATGGACTGTTAAGAGATTAGTTAATATAGATAATCTATGGAATGGTGGAACACACTATTTTTTAGAGAAAAAAAGTAATAAAGAGATTTTAGATATTACATCAGATCAATACACAAAACGAGGAATTGCAGTCCCCTATGAATTAGCCAAAGGAACAGGGTTGAGAAATATTTCAAAAAAGGCACGCTTGCTTGCAGAATTATCAGGATTAGGTAAATTATAATTTTTCTACATCTGCCTACCATACCTGCGTTTCTTCTTTTTCTTGCGGCGTGGCAATGGCATTTCTTCTTTCGGGTGGTTTTCCGGCTCCGGAGCAAGTATTGAGAAAAGCCCGCCTGTTACACTGTCCGAAGTATCATACTGCGTAGTTGCCTTCTCGGTGTTTTTGTAAACGTCTGAAAGGTAGGTATCTTGAATAGGCTCTTGTCTCTGCTGTTGATTTCCACCGTACAAATCGTTGAATACGTTTGCTGAATAATCCTTCCCCAATCGAGAGCCATTCAGAACGGTGCGGGTGGTATGGTCGATAAAAGTCGCTCCATAAATACGTCCTTCGTCGTTACGCCGGAACAACACGTCAATACCCTGCTGCCTTAGCTTCGCTCGGAACTCGCTCTCACTTTGGCTGCCCTGCTTGGCTTCCGATACCGCTTTAAGCGTATGTGCTTTCAGATTTTTGGATTTGATACGCTCTGTTGATTTCTCCATGCGTTTTTCCAATCCGTCATAACCGACCGACTTCCCGAATATGGAAGACTTTAGCGGATTGCCGACTTTGTTGTCCTCGCTATCCATAGCCGAATACAGCAATCCCCGATACGGTTTACCTTTCGCTTCGCCTTTGAGTTCCTCTACATTAATATTATAGAGAGATAGCACAGCTTTGTATTCGCCCATGCTTTGAAAGTGATACATGGAAGCCAACGGTTTGATAACCGAAGCAATCTGCTTTTTCAAATCGCCTTTTGAAATATTGGCGGGCGAAAGTTCCCACTGTTCCGAACGTTTTTGCCCCTCTGCAGGGTGCAGGTTGTACTTGCGTTCCAAATCTTCAGTAATGGCTTTGCTTCGTTCATGCTCTTTGAAGCTGTCGATTTTCTTGCCCAAGCTATCCACCCGAAGCGATACGATATGTAGGTGTTCCCGTCCAATATCTTCATGTTTGAAGATTAGATAAGGCTGATTACCGTAGCCCAGTTTTTCCATGTATTCCCGTCCAATGTCCGCCAGTTGGTCGTCCGATAGACGGTCGTCGGGATGCGGATTCAGCGATACATGAAAAACAGGCTTCTCGGTACGGAAGTGAGCGGGAACGAACTGCATAAAATCATTCATACACTCGGCTACATTGAACTGTCCGTCGGTAGGTTCAAACACAAGATTGCTTCCGAGAATCTTTCCCAAACCCTCGTCCACCTTCTCCTGATTGTACGCCAACGCACCGTACAGGTTGCTCCCTATGTTTATTTTTGCAACCATTTCTCCTTAAATTCTTCCGATAATTCCAGAATTTTTCGTCCGATTTCAACCAATTCAACCGTTGCTTTTTCCAATTTATAGAGCAATGCGAGTGCTTTTTTCTCCGAAAAATTGCTGTGCAACTCCTTTACAACTTGGTTGTAATTCACGCCAACGGAGCGGAATTGTGCGTAAAACAAAGTGAGTTTGGTAACATATTCCATAGCGGAACGGTCTATTTTTACCACACGAAACTCGTCCCCGAATACACGGGCAGCGATAAAACGTGCCATAGATTGAAGCCCTGATTGCTCAAACATTGTGAGGAATCGGGCGTGTTCGATTGCCGTGAAGTTTACCGAATAGCGGTAATTGGCGGCGTCATTCTTCGGAGGTCGCCCTCCTTTTCCCCGTTTCGGGGAGTTTTTAGCATTTTCATTCATACGTCGGATTTTTTTAGTGGTATAATCCGTCGTTTCGGCATTCGCCGCCATTCTATCATTGCCCGAAATGATACCATAAGCAACCCGACTTCGGAGGGTTTGCGTCCCCCCTTGTGGGGCAAGCATTTTTTGCAGCAAAACGGTTTCCGTGCAGCAAAAAATACAGCTTGCTATTTGCCATGTCGCAAATAAAATCTGCCCTGAACAGGGGCAGATATGAATGCGAGCCGGGCGAGCTAAAATGGCGGTCGATTACCTCCCGACGTTTCATGCTGCAAAGTTACAGGCTAAAGTAACGTGCTGTATTCCAGTGAGCGAAGCCACTTGCTGCCAAATCGAAGCCACTTGCTGCCACCTTGTGAAAAAGTAGTGTGCAGGCGAGATTTTAGGTTTTTATTTGCAGAGGAATTGAAAAAGCAAATAAGCAGATATTCAAATTTTCAATGATTTGAAAAAGTAATGAAATGAAGATTTGATTATTCAAAAAAGCGTTGACATAATGAAGTAATGACTTACTGTCGTAAAGACGTACATAAGTATTGACGTAAATAATTGCAGAAATGACAAAGCAAAGAAATATTGAAATGCTGAAGTGTATAGCTGCATAGCTAAAAAAGCAAAAAAACACTTATGTGAAAAAGTAATGAAATAAGGACTTACTGAAACATTGATATAAATAAGTAATCATTTAAAAATTAAGACAATGGAAAAGAAAACTTTGAATGTGGCTTTCTCGACCCAAAAGGGCGGAGCGGGAAAAACAACCCTGACCGTGTTGGTAGCTTCTTACCTGCACTATGTGAAAGGCTACAACGTAGCCGTAATTGACTGCGATTTTCCGCAACACTCGATTGCGGAAATGCGTGAACGGGATATACAAATGACAATGGACGATGAGCATTACAAGCTCATGGCTTACGAGCAGTTTTCCGCATTGGGCAAAAAGGCTTATGAGGTTATCGAAAGCAGTCCGGAAAATGCTATGGAAGATGCACGGGAGGTAATCGAAGAAATGAAGCCCGACTTCGTGTTCTTCGACTTGCCGGGAACAATCAACAATCCTGCGGTAGTCCAAACACTTTCGCTTATGGATTACATTATTGCCCCTATCAGTGCCGACCGACTGGTATTGGAAAGTACCCTGCAATATGTGATTACGGTCAATGATGCCCTGATTACGCCCGGCAGAGCCAAAATCAAAGGAATGTATCTGCTTTGGAATCTCGTTGACGGGCGTGAAAAAACCGAACTATACGAAGTGTATGAGGATGTGATTGACAAACTGGGTTTTCCGCTTTTCAAAACATTCCTGCCCGACAGCAAACGATTCCGCAAAGAGCAGTCGGTCAGTCATAAAGCATTGTTCCGCTCAACGTTGTTCCCTGCGGATAAGGTACTGGTAAAAGGTAGTAACCTTGATATTCTGATTGATGAAATGTTGGACACTCTAAAATAATCAGACTATGGCAAAAAAGAAAGAAGAAGTGAATTTGAGTGAGATAGACGCAAATTTTGTCATATCCTCATTCAAAAACAAGGAACGACGAAATAATCCGAGTTCCATACCCAGAGCATTAGTTCCTGATTACGAAAAGAAACAGGAACATGAAGCAGCACCTGAAGAAACTTCGGGAAATGAAACTCCGGAAGAAAAGCAGGATATACAAACACCTGTAACACAAACTCGTGAAAGCACCCGCAAGAAGAAAGGGCAGGTAAACTACAAGGAAACCTTTGCCCGGCGTAATGAAATCAAAACACGGGAGTGTGTCTATATCAGTCGGGAGATACATTCCAAAATCGTGAAACTGGTCAGAGCGTTGGAAGATACAAGTATCACAATCGGAGGATACATAGATGTTGTGCTGTCGGAACATTTGGAACAGCACAAGGAAGAAATAAACGAAATTTTCCGCCAATCACGGAGAGACTTATTATAAACCAATAAAAGATAAAAATTATGATACCCAATCCGATTATTTACAACGACACCACGATGACGATAGGTCTTATCGTGTGTTGCCTCGTGGTGCTTACTGCGGTAATGATACCCAAAGCAATCCGCCACCGGAAACAAGTGAAGCAAAATGAGAGTGAGAAAGCTGTTCAGGACGAACAGGAAGTAGAAATAACAATAATATCCGAAGAAAAAATGAAAAAGGAAGAACAAACATTCGATTACCGTAAGACATTTCTTACCGCTCCAAAGTTGGAAGACAGGAAGCCCGTTTTCGTAAGCAGGGAAACAAGGGACAGCCTTGATAAGATAGCCCGTCGTTTAGGCGACCGGAAAATGAGTGTGTCAGGTTTCCTTGAAAACATGGCGAAGCACCATTTGGAAGAATACAAAGATGAGGTAAACAGGCTATATCAAGAATAATGGAAAAGATATTCATAACCGTAGTTGTGCTGTATGCCTTATTCGTAGGGCTTTATCTTCTGCGATTGAAAGCAAGCAAAAGGCGAAAGAAGAATATTGTTGGCGAGGGTGGCTCTATCCAAGAAACAGGGCGGTTGAAGTCGGATATTGTCGGCAAAAGCCGATTCGATTTAAGTGCAGCGAAGCCACTCACTGCCAAATCGGAGCCACTTGCTTCCACCTCGCCAAAAACGGAAAATCCGACGGAAAATCCCGATACATTTGTTCCGCCTAACGAGGTAAAACCTTCGCCGGAAGTGCCGCAGGAGGAACTGGACGAAACGTTTTCCGACACTCCACCGCCCGACGAAGATAACAAGCCGATGGATATAGATTATCAGCTTGAATACGAAGCGACGGACGAAAACGAAGATGAGCCGGAAGACGAGGAAGAAGAAATCGAAGGAACGGCACAAGCCGCACTCGCTTCGGGAGTTCAGTTCGATGATTTGGGAAATATGGTTCGCACGGTAAACCGTAAGGATGAAGCCACTCCCGAACAAAAGCAAAAAGCGGGTGATACCCTGTTGGAAATACGGCAGACCGATATGTTTGAACAGGTGGTTTCAGGTAAACCCGATGCAAAGCGAATCGTTACCGACCTTATGGCAGAGAGCCTTTCGGCTTTCTATGAATTGAAAGATAAGGAAGCCGGAACAACAGGAAGCGAAAAGAAGGCTCCCGACAGCTTTAATATCAGAGATTTCGCATAGAGCGAACAGTATTAATAATGTAAAACAAAGAAAGAGATGAAAGAAAGAGATTACGGTTAGCGTCGAATAAGCCGACAACAAAAAGGTCTATGACCTACCACTAAAAAAATTCAATAGTAACAACCCGGTAAGCGGGACTATCCACCTCGCTTACCATTTTAACAATTTCTCAATATGACAAAGAAAAAAATTCTTATGTCGGCAGCCTTTATTCTGGCTGCTGTTTCAAGTGCATTCGCACAAGGTAACGGTGTCGGTGGTATTACCGAAGCTACCAACATGGTAACCAGTTATTTCGATCCGGGAACAAAATTGATATACGCAATCGGAGCCGTTGTAGGTCTGATTGGTGGCGTAAAAGTGTACGGTAAGTTCAGTTCGGGTGATCCCGATACAAGCAAAACCGCTGCCAGTTGGTTCGGTGCTTGTATCTTCCTGATTGTAGCCGCTACCATTCTGCGCTCCTTTTTCCTTTAATCGACTTCATACCGAAAAAAGTTATGGAGTTTAATATCAATAAAGGAATAGGCAAAAGTGTGGAGTTCAAAGGCTTGAAATCCCAATACCTTTTCATATTCGCCGGAGGCTTGCTTGCCGTCTTCGTGGTTTTTGTCATTATATATATGATAGGCATAGACCAGTGGATTTGCATAGGTTTCGGTGTAATCTCTGCTTCGGTATTGGTTTGGCAGACCTTTAACCTAAATGAAAAATACGGGGAACATGGTTTAATGAAACTCATGGCTGTAAAACAGCATCCCCGCTATTTGATTAACAGGAAAATGCCACACCGCCTATTCAAGAAGAAAAGAAAGGAGGTAGCGTATGCGTAATATCATGAAAGCGGCGACTATCGAAAGTAAGTTTCCGCTGTTGGCGGTCGAACACGACTGCATTATTTCCAAAGATGCGGATATTACCGTAGCCTACCGTGTGGAACTGCCGGAACTGTTTACCGTTACCAATACCGAGTACGAAGCCATTCACTCGTCTTGGGCGAAAGCGGTAAAAGTCCTTCCCGAATACTGTGTGGTGCATAAGCAGGATTGGTTTGTGCGTGAAACCTACAAACCCGCAACCGATAAGGACGATATGAGTTTCTTATCCCGCAGCTTTGAAAAGCACTTCAACGAACGACCGTTCCTAAACCATTCGTGTTTTCTGTTCCTGACCAAAACGACCAAAGAACGAATGAAAATGCAGAGTAACTTCTCGTCGCTCTGTCGTGGAAACATTATTCCCAAAGAGGTCAATAAGGATACAAGCGTGAAATTCTTGGAAGCCGTCGGGCAGTTCGAGCGGATCATAAGCGATAGCGGATTTATCCGCCTTATCCGTATCCCTTCCGATGAAATTACTGGAACAGACACTTCTGCCGGACTTATCGAAAAGTATTTCGCCCTGTCATTGGACGATACTACTTGTTTGGAAGATTTGGAACTGGGAGCGGACGGGCTTCGGGTAGGAAGTAAACACGTCTGCCTGCATACGCTTTCGGATGCGGAAGATCTGCCCGGACGAATCGGTACGGATATGCGTTACGAAAAACTATCAACCGACCGGAGCGACTGCCGTTTGTCTTTCGCTTCTCCTGTCGGGTTGCTCTTGTCATGCGACCATATCTACAACCAATATCTGTTTATCGAAGATAGTGCGGAAAACCTACGAAAATTCGAGAAAAGTGCAAGAAATATGCAGTCGCTTTCAAGGTACAGTCGTGGAAACCAAATTAATAAAGAATGGATCGACCAATACCTGAACGAAGCACATTCATTTGGATTGACTTCAATCCGGGCACACTTCAATGTATTGGCGTGGAGTGATGACGTGGAAGAACTCAAACATATCCGCAACGACGTGGGTAGTCAGTTGGCTCTTATGGAGTGTAAGCCACGCCACAACACGGTGGATGTCGCTACTTTGTACTGGGCAGGAATGCCGGGCAATGGTGGCGACTTCCCTGCCGAAGAATCGTTCTACACGTTTATAGAACCTGCACTTTGCTTCTTTACGGAAGAAACGAACTACAAAAGTTCGCCCAGTCCGTTCGGTATTAAAATGGCTGACAGGGTTTCAGGAAAACCGCTTCATGTGGATATTTCCGACCTACCCATGAAAAAAGGAATTATCACGAACCGCAACAAGTTTATCTTGGGGCCTTCGGGTTCGGGAAAATCCTTTTTTACCAACCATATGTGTCGCCAGTATTACGAACAGGGTACGCATATCGTTTTAGTGGATACAGGGAATAGCTATCAGGGATTATGCAACCTGATTAACCGAAAAACAAACGGTCAGGACGGAGTGTACTTCACTTATACCGAAGAAAATCCGATTTCATTTAATCCATTTTTCACGGACGATAATGTTTTCGACATTGAAAAGCGTGAGAGTATAAAAACGCTGATCCTTACCCTGTGGAAAAGGGATAACGAGCCGCCTTCACGGGCGGAGGAAGTTGCCCTCTCCAATGCGGTCAGCCAGTATATAGAAAAGCTGAAGACGAACAAAAAGTTAGAACCGTCTTTCAACACATTCTATGAATTTGTCCGTGATGACTACAAAAAGGTACTGGAAGAAAAGAAAGTACGTGAAAAGGATTTTGACATTGCCAATTTCCTGAACGTGCTTGAGCCGTATTATCGTGGGGGCGAATATGATTTCCTGTTGAACTCGGATAAGCAACTGGATTTGTTGTCTAAACGCTTCATTGTCTTTGAAATTGATGCGATAAAAGATCACAAAATCCTCTTTCCTGTGGTTACAATCATCATCATGGAAGTTTTTATCAACAAAATGAGGCGGTTACAGGGTATCCGTAAGATGATTTTAATCGAAGAAGCATGGAAAGCGATTGCCAAAGAGGGGATGGCAGAGTACATTAAGTACCTCTTTAAGACCGTCCGTAAGTTCTTCGGCGAAGCTATTGTCGTTACCCAAGAGGTGGACGATATTATCGCTTCTCCCATTGTGAAAGAGAGTATTATCAACAACAGCGATTGTAAAATCCTATTAGACCAACGCAAATACATGAACAAGTTCGACAGTATTCAGGCGTTGCTCGGATTGACCGAAAAGGAAAAGTCGCAGGTACTCTCAATTAATATGTCGAATGCTTCAAGCCGAAAATACAAAGAAGTTTGGTTCGGTTTGGGCGGTGTACAAAGTGCCGTCTATGCCACAGAAGTTAGTTTGGAAGAATACTACACGTACACAACGGAAGAATCCGAAAAACTGGAACTCTTGCAACTGACCGAAAAATTAGACGGCAATATCGAACTGGCGATAAAGCAGCTTGCCGAAAGCAAACGACAGGAGTAACGCCATGAATAGAAAAAGTGATAAGCCGGCTACGGCACTGCAAGTACGCACCTCTTTCCCACTTCGTGATATATGTGGGACATGGGAAAGCCTTTGCGGTTCTCCAACTATTCGGATATACCATGACGGTAGTCGATTCCGGTTGCAGTTTATTTACAAACACGATACGGCGTTTACCGTCCCGCTTGTCCAATGTTGGGGATATACCTTTTTCAATTTTTACGGTATGATACGCATTGCCTACGATAGTGAGCGGGATATGCTTCTGCTCACTACCGAAGGCGAATACAAACGGGTGTACGATTGACGTGCAACCGAGATTCAATCAATAAATCAATTAAAAAGTAAAAGTTATGAAACGAATATTTATGTGCCTTGCAGTGGCACTCAGTATGTTCTCCTTTCAGGCGAAAGCACAATGGGTCGTAACCGATCCGAGTAACCTTGTGCAAAATATCATTGGTGCGGTGCAAGGAACAACAACTGCTTCCAATATGATAAGCAATGTTCAGGAGAGTATTAAAATCTACAAACAAGGTAAGGAATACTACGACGCACTCAAATCCGTCCACAACCTAATTAAAGACGCACGTAAGGTACAGAAGACTATCGAAATGGTCAGTGAGATTACCGATATATACGTGAACGGGTTTAACAAAATGCTAAGCGATCCTAATTTTTCCGCCAATGAATTGGTGGCTATTTCAGCAGGCTATGCCAAGCTGTTGGAAGAAGGCGGAGCATTGGTAACAGATTTGAGAAACATAGTTACCGGAAGCAACGGGCTTTCCTTATCGGACAAAGAACGCATGGATGCGATAGACCAGATTCATAATCGAATGTTGGAGTATCGTAACCTTACGAAGTATTTTACCCAAAAGAGCATATCGGTTTCGTATCTCCGTGCTAAAGAAAAAAACGATACGGACAGGGTACTGGCTCTTTACGGAAGTCCGTCCGAAAGGTATTGGTAATCAAAAAAGTAGTAAGATATGAATTTTGATAACCTACATCAGATTTTACAAAATCTGTACAAAGACATGATACCTCTTTGCGGCGACATGATTGGCGTTGCAAAGGGGTTGGCAGGACTGGGTGCGTTGTTCTATGTGGCGTACAGGGTATGGCAGGCGTTAAGCCGTGCCGAACCTATTGACATATTTCCGTTGCTTCGACCTTTCGCAATCGGGCTGTGTATTATGTTCTTCCCAACGATAGTTTTGGGAACTATCAACGCTGTTTTGTCGCCCGTCGTAAAAGGGGCGCATACGATCATGGAGAACCAGATAACCGATGTACAAGCATTGCAAGCTGAAAAAGATGCATTGGAGTACGATGCCCGTGTCCGTGAGGACAAAGCATGGATGGTAGATAACGAAGAATGGGATAAGAAAATGGAAGAACTCGGCATGTGGGATACGCCCGAAATAATCATGATGTGGGGCGAACGTGCATGGTACGATATTAAGGAGTGGTTTCGGCAGTTGATTCGGGATTTCTTTGAGTTGTTGTTCAACGCTGCCGCCTTGACCATTGATACGCTCCGAACATTCTTTCTTGTCGTGTTGGCTATTTTGGGGCCTATCGCGTTTGCCTTTTCCATTTATGACGGATTTCAGGCAACGCTGTCCCAATGGCTCACACGCTATATAAGTATCTATCTCTGGCTGCCGATTTCCGATATTTTTTCCGCCGTATTATCCAAAATACAGGAATTAATGCTCCAACAGGATATTGCTCTGTTAAGAGATCCGAACTATATCCCCGACGGCTCGAACGGTGTGTATATCGTGTTTTTGATAATCGGAATTATCGGATACTTCACTATTCCAAGTGTTGCGGGTTGGATTATCCAATCGGGCGGAGCGGGTGCATACGGAAGTGCGGTAAATAAAACGGCAAGCAAGGCAGGTGGTATCGCAGGAGGTGTTGCAGGCTCGGTAGCGGGTAATGTCGGCGGTCGCTTGCTCGGTAAGTAATCAATTTATTAAACTAAAAAAGTAATGGAATTTAAGTCATTAAAAAACATTGAAACAAGTTTCAAGCAGATACGGATTATCGCCATTGTGTTTGTCGTCTTGTGTGCGGGAATAACGGGCTATTCGGTTTGGAGTTCTTACGCATTCGCCGAAGAACAACGGCAGAAAATCTATGTATTGGACGAGGGTAAATCGCTTATGTTGGCTCTTTCGCAGGACTTATCGCAAAACCGTCCTGTGGAAGCCCGTGAGCATGTAAAACGTTTTCACGAACTGTTTTTCACGCTATCGCCCGATAAAAGCGCCATTGAATCGAATATCAACAGGGCGTTGTTCCTTGTGGATAAAAGTGCATTCAAATATTATCAGGATATGCAGGAGAAAGGCTACTACAACCGCATTATATCGGGAAATATCAATCAGATTATTCAGATTGATTCCGTAGCCTGCAACCTCGATGCTTATCCTTATAAGACTACTGTGTATGCAAAGCAAATGATAATCCGGGCGAGCAACGTAACCGAACGAAGTCTGGTAACACGCTGCGACCTAAGAAACTCCGTCAGGAGTGATAACAATCCGCACGGCTTTATCATGGAACGCTTTGAGATAATTGAAAACAGGGATTTACGAACCATAGACCGATAAGCTATGATACGGAAATTAATCAATCAGGTAAATGAGTGGTTGGAAGACAAGTTACGGAGCATTGTCAGACCATTAAGCCCCGACGCACGGGTAATCGTAATCCTTATCATGCTGCTCCTTTTTAGTGGATTGTCTATTTACATGACGGTTTCTTCCATATATAATATGGGAAAGAAAAGCGGTCGGCAAATGGAGATAGAACATATCAAACGCTTGGAACTGGAGCATACGCAAAAAGCGGATAGTGTAAAACAATTAAACGATTTCAATTATGAGTAAAGAAAATGAAAGTAACGAACGGAAACCGGACGTTACAGAAAAAAAGAAAGAGGAAAAGCCGAAAAAGGAACTTACCCCGCAGGAGCTTCAGAAGCGGAAGAAAATGCTTATCTACCCGCTGTTCGGACTGCTGTTTATCGGGTCGATGTGGCTCATTTTTGCTCCTTCAGGTGGCAAAGACGAACAGCAACCTGACGGCTTCAATTCCGAACTGCCCATTCCCAAAGACGAAGCAATCGTCGGGGATAAGCGGACGGCTTACGAACAGGAAGCTATGCAGAACAAGCAAAATGAAAAGATGCGGAATTTGCAGGATTTCGCTTTTATGCTCGGAGAGGAAGAAAACCGTAAGACACAGGAAGTAAACACTTCCATTCCGTCCGATAATCAGGAAGTACCGACCAACAATCGTACTCCGCAAACGGGAATCCAATCGTCGGCAAGTGCTTATCAAGATGTAAACCGACAGTTGAATGACTGGTACGAGCAACCTGTAACCAATACGAACGAACAGGTACAATCAGAAACAGAAATGCGTATTCAGGAATTGGAGCGGAAACTGGCTGAAAAGTCGGCTGCCGATGAGCAACTGGAACTGATTGAAAAATCGTATGCGATTGCTGCAAAGTACATGCCCAACGGACAAACCGAACAGACACAACCTATGGATAACACAATCAGTTTGAAAGAAAAGGTTATCCCAAAGCCTGTGTCGCAAGTCCACCAAAGCGTGGTTTCACTGTTAGCTGCTCCTATGAAAAACGATGAGTTCTTGGAACAATACAGCAAGCCCCGAAACATGGGATTTATTACGGCAGCAGGCAACGAAACGGTAACGGATAAAAATAGTATCCGCGCTTCGGTGTACCAAACCGTAACCATTTCCAACGGAAAGGAACTGCAATTTCGGCTACAAGAACCCATGCGAGCGGGAAATATCCTGATACCTGCCAATACCATTCTTACCGGAAGTGCAAAAATTGGAGGAGAACGCCTGCACATTACCATTACTTCAATCCAGTATGCAGATAATGTGATACCTGTTGAAATGGAAGTGTACGATATGGACGGTATGCAGGGTATTTTCGTCCCGAACTCGGACGAACTCAATGCAGCTAAAGAGATTGCCGCTAATATGGGTACGTCGATGGGCAGTAGTATTACCATTACAGACGATGCAGGTTCACAGCTTGCAGCCGATTTGGGACGTAGTGCTATTCAGGGAGTTTCGCAATTCTTCAGTAAGAAAATGCGTGAGGTAAAAGTTACGCTGAAAGCAGGTTACAAAGTTTTGTTACTCCCGAAAGCATAAGTAAAACAATCAAGGCGAAAGCCTACCACTAAAAAAATCCAATAGTAATAAGTAATTAACAATTAAAACAATTTTCGTATGAAACAAATTCTTTTTGTACTCGCTATTTTCGGGTGCGTATTCACAGCCAATGCACAAGAGTTAGAAACACAGAGTGCTGTAAAACAAGAAACAGTAAAAGTTTCTTCGCCTTCTACGGGCGATTATTTTGAAGGTCTGACACGACCGCTGACCTTTAACCGGATGATACCTCCGTATGCACTGGAAGTTACTTTCATCAAAACGGTACATATTATTTTCCCGTCAGCAATCCGCTATGTAGATTTAGGTTCTGCCGACCTGTTGGCAGCCAAGGCGGACGGTGCTGAAAACGTTCTCCGTGTGAAAGCTGCGCTTCGGGATTTTTCCCGTGAAAGCAATCTGGCGGTTATTACTGAAGACGGTGCATACTATACTTTTAATGTAAAATATGCCGATGAGCCTGTAAAATTGAGTGTCGAAATGACTGACTTTATCCACGATGGGGAAGCAGTAAACCGACCGAATAACGCAATGGAGATTTACATGAGGGAGCTGGGAAGCGAATCGCCGTTACTGGTTAAACTGATAATGAAGTCTATTTACAAAAACGACAATCGGGAAATAAAGCATATTGGCTCTAAACGCTTTGGTATTCAGTACACACTCAAAGGAATTTACACGCACAATGGCTTGCTTTATTTCCACATGCAACTCAAAAATTCCTCCAATGTGCCCTTTGATGTGGATTACATTACTTTCAAAATAGTTGATAAGAAAGTAGCCAAGCGTACCGCTATTCAGGAACAGGTAATCATGCCATTGAGGGCGCACAATAACCTGACATTGATAGGGGGTAAGAGAACGGAACGGGTAGTGTTTACCTTGCCGAAATTCACGATTCCGGATGATAAGCATCTGATTATTGAACTGAACGAAAAAGAGGGCGGGCGGCATCAGTCGTTCGTGGTGGAAAATGCTGACCTCGTGAGAGCCAAAGTAATCAACGAACTCAAGGTGAAGTAAGATGAAAAGGCTATCAATTATATTATCGCTTGTGTTGTGCCTGGTCTTTATAGACCAAGCACACGCACAGCGTTGTTTACCGGGAATGCAAGGCATTCAGGTAACAGGAGGAATGGTGGATGGTTGGCATTCGTCGGACAATAAGAATGAGTTGGGGTATTACTTCGGGCTGTCGATGGCGACCTATACCAAGAATGCCAACAAATGGGTGTTTGGTGCGGAGTTCCTCAATAAATACTATCCATACAAAACGGACAGAATACCTGTCAGCCAGTTCACGGCAGAGGGTGGTTATTACCTGAAATTTCTTTCTGACCGTAATAAGGTAGTTCTTTTCTCTTTGGGCGGATCTGCACTCGCTGGATACGAAACAAGCAACTGGGGAGAAAAGACGCTTTTCGACGGTTCTACGCTTCGGGATAAAGACAGCTTTATCTACGGCGGTGCAATCACATTGGAAATGGAAACCTACTTATCCGACCGTGTTGTGTTCCTTTTGACCGCCCGTGAGCGGATATTGTGGGGAACTTCCACAGGGCATTTCCATTTCCAATTCGGAGCAGGCATTAAATTTATAATCAACTAAAATAGAGTTACAATGAAAAAAACATTAGCATATTTTTTATACACGCTATTGCTCGGTGCAATAGTCTGTGCCTGTAGCGACGATTTGGATATTAATCAGGTTTACACATATGATTTGGTATGTATGCCGGTGCAGAAAAAAATCGTTCAGGGCGAAACTGCGGAAATCCGCTGCCAATTGGTAAAAGAGGGCAACTACGAACAGGCTCGGTTCTTTATTCGCTACTTCCAGACGGACGGAAAAGGCGAATTGAAAATGGATGACGGAACGGTATTCCTGCCGAATGATCTCTATCCGTTAGATAGAACAACGTTTCGACTTTACTATACTTCGCACTCAACCGACCAACAGGTTATCGACGTGTATATAGAAGATAACTTTGGGCAGGTGGTACAAAGGACGTTCAGTTGGCAGAACGATAATGGGGATAGCACAGGACAGGAAGATGAATAATTACGCCAAATTCCTAAGTCGGAGTAAGTACGACGAAAAGTACACTCCCCGCTATGCCGTTTTGCCGATTGTCAAGTATCTGCCGAAAGGGAAAATCATTTGGTGTCCCTTCGATACAAAGAACAGTGAGTTTGTTCATACACTGAAAGAAGCAGGGTTTGACGTGGTTTACTCCCATATTACAACAGGGCAAGATTTCTTCAGTTATGAGCCTGAACAGTGGGATATAATCATCTCAAATCCGCCATTCAGCAACAAAAAAGAGGTCTTCGAGCGTTGCATAGAACTGGGTAAACCGTTCGGATTGCTAATGTCCAACTTTTGGCTAAACGATGCTTCTCCCAGTCGGCTATTCAAAGACAGGGAACTGCAACTATTATTGTTCAACAAACGTGTCCAGTACAACGACCTGAATCGTGTTCCTTTCGGTTTAAGTTACTTCTGCCACAAGCTGCTCCCGAAACAAATCATATTTGACGAGTTGGAGTTGGTAAAAGGGCAATACAGTCGAATGTATCAGGACTTTGAATAAACCGATGCGGTAAGTACCTGAATCACTTCGGGTATTTACCGCATTTATTGATTTGATTATGAAATATTCTGTAATAATATTCTTCATTTTTCTGACGTATGTATCTGCATGGGGACAACCGACCAGAAAATCGGAGATAGAAAAATGCACGGAACTGGCTTATTCGACAACAGAGTTCAAGCGGATTGCCGATTCAATGCAAATGACCATTGAGGAACTTTCCGACTATCCCGTTATTTTTCCGATTAAGAAGCCTTTGCGGATTTCGTCGGGCTTCGGAATGCGTTACCACCCGATTTATAAAGTACGGAAGTTCCACACGGGAATTGATATACCCAAAACGAAAGGTACGCCTGTGTATGCCACTGGCAACGGAGAGGTGGTTCGCAAGGGTTATTGTTCGGGGTATGGCTACTTCATAGAGATTGAACACGCAGGGAATTTCCGTTCGTTTTATGCACATTTAAGTAAGAAAACAGTAAATATAGGAGATACGGTAAGTATCGCCACGCAAATTGCCTGTGTTGGCAATTCGGGAATATCAACAGGTAGCCATTTGCATTATGAGATAAGGAAAGGCAAACGCTATCTGAATCCTGCTGAATGGTGCTACTGTCTGATTGAAATATGGAATAAACAAACATTAAACGAAAAAACAGCATGAAATTTCTTACTACATATTTACAACACGGAGAGGAAATCCGATACAGGGCACGGATACATATATTCCTGTTCCTGCAACCTGCCGTACTATTGGCTATCGGATTCATGTGCTATTTCGACGAAGCTCGGATAACGCAGTATTTAGGTGTAACGTTGCTGTTCTTGGGACTGGTTGCCCTTGTTCAGCGTGTGTTGGTAAAAGTCGGTTCAATCTACGCTGTAACCAACAAACGAGTGATTATCAAAACAGGAGTTATCAGCCGTCGGACGGTAGAACTGGTACTTGCCAAATGTGAGGGAATTCAGGTAATACAAAGTGTTGCAGGGCGTATTTTCGGCTATGGCTCTATTGTGGTAACGACTGGTGGTGCTACCAACTGTTATTATTATGTCGCCAATCCATATCGGTTTAAGAGGGCGATAAATGAGCTGATTAGATAGACGTTTGAAAGTTCTAATTTCTATAACAAAAGCAATCCGAAACCTTTTATTAGCTTCGGATTGTTTGTTAATCGGCTTTTTGTTTCTTTTTCCCCCGTCATTTTAAGTAGTCATGGAAAAAGAAACGGGCGAAAAATCGCCCGTCTGTCATGTCTTGTTAATATCAGAGGCAGAAACATACCAACTGTCTTGGTACTTGTCGCCAATCAGGTTAAAAACGCCCGATAATCCGCTCTCGTTAGCGTGTTTCTTGGCTTCGCTGATTGTGCCGAACTCGCCTAATTTGTTGAAACCGATAAATAGTTTGTATCTATCTCTGTTCTCCTTGTGCTTTTTTACTTCTTCCTGCAACATAACATATATTTTTTGATAATTCGTTTTCTTCTGCTCCAATTTGCCGTAAGCCTTTAACAAATGATCGTCCGTATCTATATTGAAAAACAGGTCATTGTGCTTTTTATAGTCGATATATCGGGTAATGGATCTTTCTACTTTGGTTATCTGCGCTTTGGCTGCTGAAACTTTGCCCAATATAAAATCAAAACCTGTCTGCAAGCCTGTCCGCTTGTCATAAAAGCAATGATAAACCTTAATTGTTTTTCTCGGATACTTGCACACTAACTTAGCCTTACGCCATTCGATAAGCCACCGCCAACGGTCTAACATATCACGGGGAATGTCTATTTTGTGTAAAACTTCTCGGTTTCCGTCCTTGTGCCTGATTTCAAACGTGATATATACCCAATGTTCAATACCCAATTCCCTTTCGGCTCTTGCAAGGTCTTTTACGTACTGCAACTGCATCCAATCGTCCATTTTTTCCTGTGCCATAATGCTGATAATTAGCTGTTATAAATTTGCTGTATTTCTTCTCCGATTTTTGCTAACGCCCCACGTTGTTCATTGGTAAGGGATAGTATAAAATCATCGTTGCTGTACCATTCTCCGCTATCTTCCTGTATGCGGAAGCATCGCCTGTTGGCAGTGTCTGCAACCGCCAATAATACATCTACTTCGGTCGGAGTCAGTCCGCTGATTGTACAGGTCTTATTTGTTTTATTTATTTTCAATTTCATTGCTATTGGGTGTTGTGGGCGGATTGCTCCGCCCTGATTTATACTATTTAGTTATTGATTGTTTTTGATAGACTATTTTCATCCTGTCGTTGTCGGAAACTGTCAGTTGTCCGTCCCTGTCCATAAGCCAATACAGAAAGAAAATGACAGTATCTTTTGATATTACATGATTGCCGTTGAACAGGTTCAGCAATACAATCGGTTCTTTCTCCTTTGCCTTGAATGCTTCTTCGCTTGTGGTATAGGCGTTCTCCCCGATACCGAAACGAAGGGAGTTGTTTATGGTAAATTCTATTCTGCCGTATTCTTCCATTTTGCGATAAATGAAGCGTTCTAAATCCCTTATATCGTGTATCAGGTCGAAAGGGTGCAGGGCTCCAATTCGTCTTTCAATAGGTTGTATATAGACCTTAATATCGGTTCAATAACAAACCATTTAGTTGGCTTAGTTATCTTTCGGCAGGTGGCAGGGTCATGAACGTCATCGAGGAACAAGCCATTTTTGTCAAGAGTGCAATAACAATCATAGCAGAAATGCGTATGATATTCCGTTTCGCTCTTTTTGACCGACTTGTTTATGATTATCCGGATTTGACCGTTTTCTAAAAGATAGAAACGTATGCTCCAACGGTCGGTTTCAAAAGCTATCTGATAATGCTTACTCTCGCCTGTTACCCTGTCAAGGAAATATACTCTGCTCTTGTATGTAATTGCTATTTTATTTGCTTTCATATCTTTGATTATTACATGATTAAAAGAATGATAATTGTATTGCTTTGCGCCCTGTGATTTCATCAAACAGGTTCTTTGCTTGTTTCAAAACGGATAGGGTGTATTTGTCGGTCTTACTGCTGTCCTTGTTAAGCCCTGTCATCATTTCATTGAGGGCAGAGGTCAGGCATTCTTTCCGATTGTCGAATACTTTACCCCATACGCCCAAGCCGTAACCTGCTCCGCCTGTGCTGTAAGAATAGCTCATGCCGTATGTCCATTTGCCGTTTAAGCCTTTGCCCAATGTGATATAGTTGGATACTGCCCAACCGTCCCTGTGTGGAAACTTAATTTCTTCACGTTCCAAAAAATCAGGTCTTTCCAACCAACCGTATTCGTTAAAAGCCTTTTTGGTAAAGCCGAATAGCAAATGCCGTTCGTACTCCCGTTTGTTCATCAATAACTGGCGTGGGCTATCTCCAAAACTCTCGTATTCCTCGATTATAGCCCTGTCGTTACGCCTTAATGCGTTTAGATATACGGCTGCATTGTGGCGTTCTGCTCGGCAGAAATTGACTTCCTGCATTTGTTTCAGTTTCTCGTATGCTGATAAATTTTTGTATTCCATAACTGTTGATTTTGTGTGGCAGAATAGGCTCTACCCCTTGTTATTACTTAATCCAATCCGAAATAGACGGCTAATTGCTGTTCCTGCGCCTTTGAGAATATCCAACCTGCTAACCTCTTTCCGTTGAATGTCAAATGGCTGTTAAACCGTCCACCCATTGCTTTGAGTTCGTCTTTTATGGCTCTCGTTTCTCCGAATACCGCTACTGCTTTGGCTGAATACTCTACCATTGTGCAACCGTTTTTGCCTTCCTCTGATGGTTGTGTCGGCTTGTTTGGTGGTGTTGTGTTCGGCTTGCCGATACGGATATTATCTTCATTCCCTGCGGTATAGGCAAATTCCTCTATTGTGTTCTCACGATTATATACAGGCACTTTTTCGATTATCCAACCGCTGTACTTGCTTTCGCCCAAATAGTAGCAGTCGCCCATGCTGTATTTCTCACGGTGTTCGTAATCCTCGTTAAATTCGGCTAAATAGGCGGTTTCTTCAAAGTTGGGAGCGTGTTTCCGCATTTCGGAAAACAAGTCTCTTTTGTGTTTTGAAAATCCTATGATAACCGTCCGTTTCGTGCTGTGTGCGTAATAGTCGGTCATTCGGTCGCTGTCGTCCTGTTGCAGACGTGCCACGATAACCGCCTGAGCGTCTTCGGGAAAAATTTCGGCAAAGCGTTTTCGTCCGATTTCTCGCACTCCTTCCACTCGTTTGCGTTCCTGCTCGGCTTGGTCGTCCTCCGCTTTCTTCTGCTGTTGTGCTTCCTGAAGAAGTATTGCAACCTCGAAACTGTCCATAAATTCAGGGTTTTCACTGTCATAGTAATAACCGATACCGAATTTTTCTTTCAAGGGTCTGATTATGTCGGCAGTCTGAAACTCCTTTGTCCGCAGGTTTACCAATTTGCAGGCAATGCCCCATTGATTTTTTGTAATGTCATACACTACATACCTGTCGTAGCTGTAACCCTCCATTTGGATTATCTGATTGACCTCTACCACTTGTTTGGCTCGGTCGATTTCCTTGTTTGCTCCTAATAAAAATACTTTGCTCATAACTCTGAATTTTAATGGTTTATAAAAACGAGAAAAGAAAGAGAATAAAGAGAATTATAGCCCCTAAACCCACGAAGAAGGAGAGGATACCCCGAATAACAGGAAGAAAGAGATACAAGCCTACTAACGCCCAAATAAACCCTGTTCCCCACACGGAAAACCCCAAAGCCACTAATGCGATTTTTACCACCAATTTTATGCTAATTGGAAGGTTACTACCTTGTTTCCTATTTTTTGCTATACTTCTCATAATTTCTGACTTTTTTTTTATGCCGTATCGGAGCCGGTGTACTGACCTTATGTTTCAGGGTACATAAAAGGTCGGCTAAAATCCGCCGAAGACAAATTTTGGGGGAATAAATACGCTCGCCCGAAGAATGAGGGAAAGAGGAAGATTTTTTCAACAATAATTTGGCGACAGGATTTGCCGGAATACCTTTGTAGCCTGAATATGAGGTCAAAAAGTACACGGTTTGATACTCGCAAATGAGGAAGAAATTATATCGAGAGAAGTGTAGTAAAAAGGAATTTGGTCGGATACTTTGCGTTTATCATCGTAAAACGCAGATTTCCTTTGCCTGAAAAGGAATACAAAAAGGCTTACACAAGCCTCTAATACTTAAAATGGAAAAACTTGATGATATATCTTACAAAATCAGTATCTTTGCGAAGTAAAACATGATAGTATAATTGTAGAAATCAATATTCTACAATTCATATATATAACATAACGTTCGCTGAACGTCTCACTACGAAAACTGGTAATTTTCATCGGAAGAGACCAATGCGCAATGTTCATGCTATACATACTGTATAGCGTGGGCTTGCCTGTCTTCTTCCAAAGGCATACCAGTGCCTCGTAGTGGAGCAGTGTGAGTTCCACGCTTCTTTTTTCTGGCGAATGTTCTTAAGAGGCGTAACAATAAATAGAAAGGATTAAGGACATGAGAAAATTAAAATTGTACATTACGGCATCCAGTGATGGTTTTATCGCTCCACCTGACGGCGATTTGGATTGGTTAATCGGCTATCCCGTTCCCTCAAAAGAGAATCATAAAAATTTTGTAGATTCGGTCGATACCGTTATAATGGGCGGTAGAACTTACTGCAATATGCGCATAATGGAGATTCTCTGGCCATACGGGGATAAGAATGTCCATGTTGTTACCCGCAATCCGATGATGGAGAAGGAAGGCGTAAATTTTATCACGGAAAACATCTTTGAAACCGTTTCCGGACTTAAAAGAGAGAATGGGAAAGATATTTGGCTCGTCGGCGGTGCAGAACTAACAGCGATGCTACTCGACAATGACTTGATTGACGAAATAATAATTACATATATTCCTGAAACTCTTGAACAGGGAATATCTTTATTTTCCAATACCCCCGAAGAAATGGGTTGGGAGTTGAAAGAGGAAATCCCATACGAAAATAATGCCGTTAGAAAAGCGTATCAAAAAGCACTCCAATACGCATAATAACAGAAAAAGCCTGCTTCCATTTCAGAAACAGGCTTTATTACATCAAAATTGTATTCGATTATTTGGCTTTTGTTTTCCCGTAACATTTGCTGCCGTCGGGAGATAGATAAAAATCAAATGTTTCTTCGACGGCTGTTCTGCCCGGAGGAACAAGCGAGTATTTGCAACGGACAATAACAGCAAGCACGTCATTGGTATTTCTACTGTCATATCCCCGCAGATTATCGGGTGTAAGATTTTTAAGGGAATCAATAGTATTGCTAATTTCAGCAATATCGGTGTTATACTTATCAATATCACTTTGCTTTTTTGCTTTAGCCAATAGCGTTTCGCTCATTTTCTTTGCCAGTTCGACACGTTTAATGACAAGCTCCTTATCTTTCCGAAATTCGTCGGTGAGATAAGCGATACTGTCGGCAACCGTAACAGTACCATGCTCGTTCATTTCAAGAATCTTGAAATTGAGATTTTCTTTTGTGTCGCTACCTTTCAATAGATAGCCGGTAATGGTTTCTTCGTAGTTGCTCTTTGTCGAGTTTGAACCACAGGAAACCATAAAAACCGCAATAAATAGATAGATTACATTTTTCATGACTGAATGATATTATATTGTTCTACTTAATTTAATGATATGTGAGGGAGTTTTGACGATAGGTTATACACAATCAAGACTTCCGTTTCTCTTTTGGATTTTGTCCGGGTATATTCGGTTAATGCTTTCATTACCCACTCCCTGAATGCCCGTGCTTCAAATGAAGCTATGCGATAGCTGACAAATATCAATGCTTCCAGATTGTAGAGCTTCATTTCGCACTGGCGACCGTTATGCTCGTATTTGTGTATTCGGGTTACGTTTTCTTCATGCAGTAAACCCGACTTGAAAATAGACCGCAAAATATTACTTGCAGGTACTATCGACACATTAAACAAATCAGCTATCTCGTGTTTTGTTATCCACAGGGTGCAATTTACGAGTTTTGCTTCAACAATTAGCTGATTTTCACTATTTTCTTTGATTTTGATATATCCGTGTTCCATTACTGTATGTTTTTACTGATTAACAAGCATTTTCTCACTCATATTTTTTACTTTTCCTGCAAAAGCATTCATATCATGACTAATCTTTGCGTCTGTAATTCGAGCATAAATTTGGGTTGTTCGAATATTGGTATGCCCTAACATTTTGCTCACACTTTCGATAGATACTCCTTTGCTAAGTGTCAGAGTTGCAAATGTATGTCTTGCGAGGTGGAATGAAATTTCCTTATTAATTTCACACAAATCTCCGATTTCCTTCAGGTATGCATTCATCTTTTGATTACTTGGAACGGGCAATATACGATTATCAGGTAATGTACCCTCATACTTTTCTAATATCTTTTTCGGTATATCAAGTAATGGAATAGAGAATGTAACATCAGTTTTCTCCCTTTTTCCCATAATCCACAAATTGCCATCAAAAGAAGTGCGTATATTTTCTTTACGCAATTTCTTTACATCTATGTAGGCTAATCCGCAAAAACACGAAAAGACAAAAATATCACGCACTTGTTCCAATCGTTTTGTTGAAAATTGTTTAGCCATTATAGCTTCAACTTCTTCTTGTGTCAAATAGCCTCTATCCACTTTTTTTAGGCGGATTTTGTAATTGGCGAATGGATCAGTTTTAATCCAGCCGTTATTCTTGGCTATGATAACAATCCGTTTGAAGAACTGCATGAACTTAGCTGTCGTATTTGGATTACATCCGCAAGAAGTTAAAAGATAGACTTCAAAATCGGTAATAAAAAGGTGGTTGATTTCTTTAAAAGAAATGTCGCTTAGATTATATTTCTCTTTAATAAAGTCGGCAAGGTGCTTTCTTGTTACTTCATATTTTTGATAAGTCGCTTTAGATTTGCTAATACCTATCAATCGTTCAACATCATCATTGTGGCGTTGAAAGTGTTCCAAAAGCATCTGTTGTCTAATTTCAACACCAAAGAAGATGTTTTTAATACGTTCTGGGGTTACGGTAGTTTCCCGTTCCTGTAATTCACGATAGATCTTTGTCATAGTAGCCTTGATACTTTCAAGGATACCGTTGAGTTCTATTACTTCTTGCGTTTTGCCGACAGCTTTTCCTGATTTTGTATCCCAAATTTTAGGATTTACTTCTGTTTTTGCTCCAAACTGAACAGCTTCTCCATTAACGGTAATCCGTCCCATAATCGGCATCTTGCCGTTTGTTTTTACTGCATTCCTTTTTACGTAAAAAAGGATGTTGAATGTACTCTTTTGCATAACTCAAAATTTAATTTCAAAATTACTTTTAACAATCAAATAATGAGATAAATACAGACTGCCAAATCTGGACATCACACTGCCAATTTCGGACAAATCGTAACCTATTTTGGATTTTTGGAAATAGGTTACGAATTGGTAACGCAACTATGTCCAAAATTGGCTTTTTTATGGCTTTACACCCAGACACTCTTAAATGAAAAAAGTCCTACAAATCATTGATTTGTAGGACTTGTCTGCTTTTTGGCTGCTCTTGGCTTAGCCTTTCAGCGGAGAGAGAGGGATTCGAACCCCCGGGCCCTCG
>LSQX01350261.1_pt1 | contig 41748 bp, 37 predicted proteins | sample 654561 | NCBI WGS metagenome assembly LSQX01 (sample SAMN04489861, study PRJNA283612) | anaerobic digester metagenome | isolation source: 4 biogas reactors fed with cattle manure at either 37C or 55C with and... | place: Denmark: Kongens Lyngby | collected 2014 | reverse complement strand
CCAGCATATACCTTTAGCTTCTTGAACATCTGTCTGCCAAGTCTTCCCTTAGGCATCATTCCCTTAACTGCGTGGCGAATGATTTCTTCTGGCTTCTTAGCACGAAGTTCCTGTAGTGATGTCTCTCTTAGTCCACCTGGGTATCCAGTGTGTCTAACATAAATCTTGTCAGTTTCCTTCTTACCTGTTACATGAACCTTCTCTGCGTTGATTACGATTACATAATCTCCACAATCCATGTGTGGTGTGTAAGTTGGCTTCTTCTTTCCTCTTAGAATGCTTGCAGCTTCAACAGCGAGCTTACCAAGAGTCTTTCCTTCTGCATCGATTACAACCCAATTGTGTTCAATGTCTGCAGCCTTTGCGATATAAGACTTCATTTAATAATCCTTTCCACCTACTTGGTTCTTATTTATTATAAGAAACTTTTTCGGCCTGCCTACTTAGATATTGTATCGTGTTCGGCATAACTAAAATAACTAGTGTAGGAGCTGCCGGGCTAAGCCCTGCCCCTTAGTTCACGCTAGTATTGAATCTATCTTGTGCAAAATCAATTCGCACAACAACCCATTCAACTAAACGTGCTTAGTAATTATATGGGTACAAGCCCTCTATGTCAAGCTTTTTCGCGTATGCAGTCTTTCATGCAGTCTTTCAAAAGTTAGGCGCCGCAGTCTTTCTGAAGGCATTAACCTATGAGAGCTTGCAAATATCCTTGAAATGAATTTCTGTGCCTGCAACAACAAGAACCCTTCTATGGGAGTCAATGCTCTCAACCTCACCGCATACGGTAAGGTATTTGCCTGCAGTAAAATATGTCACCTTAGCAAAGTCCTTAACATATAAATCTGAAATTCTTTGATTTAAAGCGTTCAGCACGTCCTCGCTGAGTTCTGGTTTCTCCTCGCGCGAGTGCTCCGCCTCCTTTGCCGCAATTGCTGCCTCTAGTCCAATAAGTGCCGAGAAAGGAGCAAACTGCTTCGCCCTTTCTGACATTGTCATTTTATGCCTGATAGGTTTGTCGCTTAAATTCGTTCCGCCTGATTTTAAGCCATCAGAGTTCTTACGATTATCCATCATTTGCGATGACCTCCAATCTGCTCATTTCGTTCTAACGTTGTAGCGCTCTCCTCTAGGTCCATTCCCTTGAAAACTGCATTCTTTCCATACTTATATTGAATCTTGTTCAAAGTCTCTTGTATAGTAACATCTCTCGCCTCGCCATCGTTTTCATCAAAAAGAGTCATCTGTCTATCGCTTGTGTCCGGAACAATTTTATTGCAATTTATATAAACTCTTCTCACTGGGATGTTAGGATTTACAACCGAATCATACAAGGCAACTACCTTCGGAATTATTGTTCCCGATGCATTTGTTGGTGTTATAAAAGAAGTAGTTCCCTTCGCAAAAGGAAGGTGGTAAGAATTTGAATATCCTACAGCGATGCTAATAGAAGGTGTAATCACATGCCTCCCTGTCATCTCAAGACAAAGACCATCCATCATTTCCTTTATGATAAGTCTTGCTTCTTGCACGCTATAATCACGCATAAGAACCTGTCCTCTGCTTAAGCAGTTGGTCTTCGGCTTATACGATTTAATATCCGCAATTGTAACCGGTTCTCTGCCCCACGCATGGTCTATAAGAAGTTCCGCATCAATACCGAACATCTTATACAGAAGGTCCTCATCTGCATGAGCGATTCCCCCCATCGTATCGATTCCAATTCTAGCTAGTCGCCTTGCTGTCCCTGGTCCAATCCTCCAGAAATCTGTCAGCGGTCTATGATCCCACAGCATATTGATATATGCATTCACATCGAGATACCCTATGAAATCAGGTGATCTCTTCGCTGTAATATCTAGTGCAATCTTGCAAAGATATAAATTAGTCCCTATCCCGCAAGTTGCCCTGACACCGACACGCTCTTTAACTTTGCCCATAAGAAACTGAGCCATCTCACGCGGTGTGAACTTGTATCGTTTCAAGTATGCTGTTATATCAATAAAAACTTCGTCAATTGAATATACATAAATATCCTCAGGTGAAATGTAATCAAGGTACACACCGTAAATCTCAGCAGAATATTCAATGTATTTCTGCATCCTTGGAACAGCCATTATATATTTCAAATTCTTTGGGATTTCAAATACCCTGCAACGATTCTTCACACCTTTAGCTCTGAGGCTCGGAGACACTGCAAGACAAATCGTCCGATCCGTTCGCTCTGGGTCAGCAACAATTAGATCCGTTGTCATCGGATCAAGCCCTCTCTCCACGCATTCCACCGAGGCATAGAAAGACTTTAAATCGATGCAAAGATATATTCTGTTGTTATTCATGCTTAAGTCCTCCTCCCTCGTTTCATCGTAGAATTTGTAGTAAAAATATTATACTACAGCGCGAGTAAAAAGAACATATGTTTTTATTTTTCTTTTAGAAAGTAGCTACCTCTGGATCGCAAGGCTCGGTTTTTGCAAGAGATGTCACATGAAGCACAGGGCCCTTTCCTTGATAAGCCTCCTCATATTCCACGCGGATTTTTGCCGTAACCTCAACCCAATCTCCAACCTCAAGGTCGCTTGTATCACTATAAATTGCCATGAATGCTGCAAACGCAATGTCCGCCTCACAGCAAGTCATCACATGACGGCCAAAAGCAAATCTTCCATCTGGCAGCTCCTTGTTAATCGCAACGCGCCCCTTAACCGAGACAATCTTCCCATCGTATGCTTCCTCATTTTCGTTAAGATCACGATACCACTCCGCATACCATTCATCTTTAATTACAAGTTTTTTCTGGCTCATGTCATATGGCAGCGGATCTTCAATATCATCCGGCTCAACATCATCAGGGCCATACTCATATACGATTAGCACCTTGCGATTAGCAATTCTTACCTCTTTGTGAAATGCCATTTTGTCAAAACTGTGCTCGCAGCGATTGAAGACTATCATATCGGCAGTCTTCATTTTGTCGAAACATTGCTGGCGCATATTCGCATTGTAAATTTGGAAAGTTGTTGCGTCAAAAAAACACATCTCCTGTACAATCGTCCAATTCCTTGGTGCGTGATTAAACAGCGATTCGAGCATCCACATTCCGTTATATTCAACAATTACCCTGTCATACATGCAGCCTGATGAAATTTTCAAAAGCTCACCATTTACAAGGTCTTCCTCTTCTCGAATGTACTTAACTGTTACGCCAGGTCCTGCAAAAGCAGTCTCGTCATACTCAAGTTCACCCTCTTCGCATACTACGAGTAAAGTCTTTCCATCATTGCCAAACTCTGGATTTGATAAAGTATCTTGAATAAATTCTGTTTTCCCAGAGCCAAGAAAACCGGTAAATATAAATACCGGCTTCTCATTGCTTACTCTTTCATCTAATTTCTGAAACATTTTGATTCCTCTTGTTATTGCTTTTCCACAGACAATCCTCTCGTGGTCATCAGCTTCTATGTAAATTTAATTGTTCTCTTACAGTCCAAAAAGCTCTTTCAGCTTATCTTTCTTGAGATTTGTTCCAATTACAATAATTGTACCTGTCACATCGGCGCTTCCTGTTCTTACCTCGCCTTCACCTGGCACATAGTCGAATTCAAGCCAAGTTCCATCAACATTCTCGACAATTCCTTTTGCCCTTAGAACCTCGCCGCACTCCTCAAGACTATCTAGAATCTCTTCGAGTTGAGATGCTGAATACTTGTTTGCTGTATGAACTGCAAGTTCGTCAAAAACTTCATCTGCGTGATGGTGTTCGTGGTCATGACCGCATCCACAGCTGCACTCGTGATCGTCATCGTCATGATGGTGGTGATGATGTTCGTGGTCATGGCCGCAGCTGCACTCGTGATCGTCATCGTCGTGATGGTGGTGATGCTCATGGCTTTCAATCTCATGGTGAGCCTCTTCCCTTAAATGATCAAGTTCAGCTGATAGTGTCCTGCTTCCCTCCATAACCTTAAGAATCTTCTTCCCGTCAAGGTCTTCCCAAGTAGTCGTAACGATGCTAGCGTTCGGATTAATCTCGCAAATCGCATCCACAACTTCTTTGATTTTTGCCTCATCCATATCAGCTTGATGACTAAGAACTATCGTGCTAGCATGCTCAACCTGATTATGATAAAACTCGCCAAAACTTCTCATCATTGGCTTATATCTCTTTGCATCAATAATTGTAGTAAAGCTGTTCAGCTTAATTCTGTCATTATTCAAGTCCTGAACTGCAATGATTACATCCGACAGCTTGCCAACGCCTGATGGCTCAATCAGTATTCTGTCAGGGTCATATTTCTCGATAACCTCATTTAGCGCACGGCCAAAATCTCCAACGAGGGTGCAGCAAATGCAGCCTGCGTTCATCTCATTTATCTCGATGCCTGTGTTTTTCAGGAATCCGCTATCAACGCCAATCTCACCGAACTCATTCTCGATTAGCACAATCTTCTCGTCGCCATATGCCTCTGCAACAAGCTTCTTTATTAAACTAGTTTTTCCAGCGCCCAGAAAGCCGGAGAAAATATCTACTTTTGTCATGTCTACACTTCCTTTCTTTTGCAAAGAATATTATAGCACTAGGTCCCAATTTTTAACATCAATAAAATACAAGTTCTATTTTGACACTTGTGTATGTTTATTGTATCTTTAAAGCAGTGTTTATTTTTTCGCAAAATGGGAGTTTGAAAAGTTAGGAAGTCCGGAGGGTCGATGTAATGAAAAAAACTAAAGAAGATATGCTTATCACTAAGCAAGATATATTAAATGCTGGGTTTGACTGTTTTTTCGAGAAAGGATTTGCAGCAACTTCGCTTGAGGCAGTTGCTAAACAAGCTGGCGTTACGCGCGGTGCCATATATTGGCATTTCAAAAATAAAATGGAGTTGTATTCTGCGGTTGTAGATATGACTCTCGAGAAAGGTGATGTTGCGGACTATCTCACCACGCTCCCTTTAGATATGACATTGGAGCAAAGACTAAATCATATTTTCTGGAAGTCACTAGGCGACAATAGATATGTAGATTTTGTCTTTAAGACCATGACATACACAATTGGTCGAGAGGAGTTTGTACCTATTTACGAAAAGCTTCGCAATACGAAAAGAAACCTCCTAAAGGCAATTGAAAAAGAAATCGAAATACATGTAAGGTTGAATGGGCTTACTGGCATAGACATCGACAGTCACGCAAAAGGCGTATATCTTCTTTTCGAAGGGCTCTTTCTCACAAAGAATGTTCCAATCGGTGTTGAAATCAGCGAGGAGCAGATTAAGTTCTACCTTCACATCGCATTAGATAACTTAATCGACTAGTCAAACAATCAAAAAATATATAAATCACAAAATCGGCTATGATTACAGTCTTTAAATTAGTGCAATTCTCTAATTTAAAGACTGTAATCATAGCCGATTTTTTTATGTCCGGATTCACAAGAGGTTGTGTCTGCTTCCTATTTTTTACATACTGAATTGTATGTTTTTTCATTATTATATTATAACTAACATCTCACAAAACCGCTATGACTATTCTAAATTCGTTTCTTTTTTAACGATTATTGACCTTTTATCTTCTCAATGCTAAAGTCCAATTAACAAACATCATTGTATGTAAAAAAGGAGGACGAAATGGATTTTCAATTTTATCAAAGAGTAAAGTTGCTCTTCGGAAACGGTAGCGTTGAACAGGTCGGCGAACTAGTAGTGGAAGCTGGATATAAGAAGCCTTTTGTGGTTTGTGATCCGGGGATTGTATCTACAGGATTAATAGACAGAGTCCAGGCAAGTCTAGAGAAAAGCGGTGTAAAGGGATATGTATTTGATAAGGTTCATCCTAACCCACCAGATGATATCGCCGAAAGCGGCGCTGACGAGTGCAAGGCTCAGGGTTGTGACTGCGTTGTTGCTGTAGGAGGCGGCGGTGTTATTGATACAGCAAAAGCAATTAATATGCTTAGATACAACGAAGGCCCTCTTCTAAGATTTATTGATATGAGCACCAAGATGAATGTTTCACCTGGTCTTATCACAATTCCAACTACCGCTGGAACAGGAAGCGAAGTATCTGACGGAATGGTTATTTCAGACAAGGATCATAATAAGCATCCAATTCTTGCTACAAATGCGATGTCTGACTATGCAATTCTTGACCCAGATGTTATGAAAGGCATGCCACCAAAGCTAACAATTGCGACAGGTCTTGATGCTTTCTCACACTGTGCTGAAGGAATGGTTACAAATATCGCAAATGACTTTGTTGATTTCTTTGTTGAACAAGGCGTAAGAACTTGCGTTGAGTATCTTCCAAGAGCTGCAAAAGACGGTAATGACATGGAAGCAAGAAGTAAGATGGCAATCGCTTCAACAGTTGGCGGCTGGATGCTTGGATATGGACACACACATGCTGGGCACTCATTCGGTCATGTTATTGGCGGACTTTTCGAGGTTCCTCATGGTATTGCTGTAATGGCAGCTGAGCCATATGTAATCGAGTACAATGCGCCTGTAATTCCTGAAAGAACGCAGAGACTTGGAGAACTTCTAGGTGCTAAATTTAACGGCAACGAGACTCCAGAAGAAATCGGCGCAATTACTAGGGATGCAATCATTGATTTCCGTGATAACAAGGTCGGAATGCCTTCAATCAAGGATTTCGATTATGACGAGAGCAGATTTGAAGAAGTCGCTAAGAATATCGAAGAAGAACTCTTCCAGGTATTTAACCCTAAGAAGATGACTGCTGCAGATGCTCTAGAAATTCTTAAGAAAATTTATGCATAAGCACGACCACATATTTAGCTATAACCATATAATATAAGGAGATAAGATATGGACAATCAAGCGACAATTAACAAACTCGTAGAAAATGGCCGTAAAGCTCTAGCGGAGCTTGAGTCATATTCACAGGAGCAGATTGATGAATTATGCCGCGTTTGCTGTGAAGCTTTTGCTGCGCACGCAGAGGAGCTATCAGAAGAAGCTGTTGAAGAGACCGGACTAGGCAATGTTCCTTCCAAAATTGCTAAGAACTCCGGCTCACCTGACGGCGTTTGGTATGCTATCAAAGGTAAGAAGTCTGTTGGTGTTATCGGAGAAGACCCTAAGAGACATCTAAAGTTTGTTGCACATCCTAAGGGAATCATTTCATGCGTTATCCCAACAACAAACCCTAATATCACTATTCTTTTCAATGGCGTATATGCTCTAAAGGGAAGAAATGTAATACTTTGCTCTCCTCACCCACGCGCTAGAAAATCAACTGTTCATACATGTGAGATTTTCAACAAGGCACTAAAGGAGGCAGGTGCTCCAGACAATATTTTCCAATATGTTGAAGAACCAAATATCGAGCTTACCCAGCTTATTATGGCTGCATCAGATACAGTGCTTGGAACTGGCGGAGTTAACATGGTTAAGGCTGCTTACTCGAGCGGAAAGCCTGCATACGGCGTAGGCCCTGGCAACTCGCAGACAATTTTTGACCCAGAATATGACAATCTTGAGAAAGCTGTACAAGAGACAATTTTCGGATGTAGCTTCGACAATGGTATTATCTGTGCTTGCAACAGATCATTTATTACACCAAAGTCAATCTCCAAGAAGATTGTAGACATCATGAAGGAGAACAAGGTTTACTACATTGATAACGACGAAGAGCGTGACAAGGTAAGAGAGCTTCTTTTCCCAGAAGGCTATGGCAAGATTAACGGCAAACCTGTTGGACAGGATGTTCAGGATATCGCAAAAATGGCAGGTCTTGATATTCCAGAAGATACATCTATTATCGTTGTTAAGATTGATAAGTATGGAAAAGATGAGCCTCTTGCAAGAGAGAAAATGGTACCTCTCGCAGTTCATATTGAGTGCGAAGATGTGAACGAAGCAATTCAGATTGCGAAGGCAAACCTTTACGCAGAAGGTGCTGGTCACTCATCTGTAATACATTCAAACAACGAAGCTCTTGTTGAGAAGGCTGCAGAAACTCTACCAGTATCCAGACTTCTTGTTAACTGCCCTGGTGTATTCAGCGCAAATCCTGCACTAGCTAACGGACTTGTTCCAACAGCTACACTAGGTTGCGGTTCATGGGCTGGTTGCTCAATTTCAGAGAACCTTGGCTATGAGGATCTTATCAACATCTCAAGGGTTGCATATGTCTATCCTGAGAGCGAGGTTCCTAACCACGATTCAATCTGGAATGGTGATGCCGAGTTCTAAAGCCTGCAGACGAAAGTTCCGGAGGGAATGAAATGAATAAGAATAGAGTCAAAATCGGTATATATGGTATTTCACTCCTAATGATGGGAGTCATAGGTGTGTCGGGTGCTCTTGCAACAATTGGCGCGAGCTTCCCAGACGCTTCACAGACAATGGTGCAAAATATAATTTCTATTCCTTGTCTGGTTGTAATCCCAACCACACTGTTGGTTGGCAAGCTAATGGATTATATTTCAAAAAAGCATATAGCAATTATAGGATGCATTTTATTCCTTATCGGAGGGCTTGCGCCTATGATGTGCGGCTCTCTAGGATTGATTCTTCTCTTCAGAGGAGTGCTTGGAATAGGAATTGGAATAATCCAGCCTGTATCCTCGGCCCTCGTTGCTGAAAACTTCGAAGGCGCCGAAAGAGAGAAGGTCCAAGGAACATCAACATCCGCTCAAATGCTGGGCTGCGCTCTGATGGTATTCTGTGGAGGTTGGCTTGCAACTTCTTCGTGGGAGAAAGCTTTCGCTGTGCACTTGCTTGCAGTAATTTCTTTGGTGCTTGTTATAGTATGTCTTCCTAATGTTAGTCCAAAGGGAGCTTCTGCTAGCGACGCTAAAGAAAAGCAAATGGCTAAGCCTCGTGCAAAGCTAACGAAAGCCGCATGGGGAATCGCATTCACAATGTTTGCGCTATTTATCGGTGGGCAGGTTTTCTCAGTATATACAGCATTTATCGTAAGTGAGAAATCGCTTGGAACAGCAACTCAGTCCGGCAATACCATGGCATTCTTTGCTGTAGGTGGTTTCCTCTTAGGCCTTGTATATGGCAAGCTCGCTTCTAGAACAAAGAGTTATACGCTCTCTTGCGGCCTTGCATTAATAGCAATTTCCTATGTTGTGATTGGCTGCGCTAATGCAATGGTAATGATTTATATCGGCGCCTTTCTATTTGGTGTTGGTCTGTCAATATGTATGCCATGTATCATTGTTGCATCAGCAGGGTCAGTTCCACTAGAAGCATCAGGTATGGCAATCGCGTTGACAATGTGCGCTCAGAATCTTGCGCAGTTCCTTTGCCCATATGTGTTTAACCCAGTAATATATGCTCTGGGAAATGGGCACAACGAGAACCAGCTGGCATTCTATATTGGTGCCGGAATTACAGTCATCATACTTCTTGTTGCACTTGTAATTGCTAAGAAGTCTTCGGCAAAATAAGTTTACCATTTGAATTATTAGTATAAATGTTCAAATCCATATTATTAATTACTTTCATTACCAAAAAAGGCAACGGCTCCCGCGTTTAGCGGGAGCTGTTGTTTTGATAATTCTTATTAATATGATGGCACTGTTGCAATTACACCTCTTACTAGCTCTTCATATTTTTCAAAAGGAATTCCTATTCCCATCTCTGATTCTTCCCATTTGCACAGGAATCTTGTGCTTGGGCAAAATACACTCACATTTATTTCGCCGCTTTTATACGGATATGCCGATAATTCTGAACACATTGCCTGCATTGCACCCATATTAATATTAGGCTTTTTTCCTGTTTTATACTCATATCCTTGCAAAAGTCTCATCGTCTGATATGCGTTTACAATGCCAATAATTATGTCTGGTTGCTCTTTGCAGTCCTGAAGGGCACAAAGACCAATCCCATATGTTTTTGGCATTTCACTATGCAAGCTGACAATACTGCTTCTCAGTCTTCTGGCTGCCGCTTGTGATTGATATAGATTGTACGAGAAATATTCAGCTCCATTTTCAATTCGTTCTGTACTATCTTCTAATGCAAGAGCTGTTGTTGCGCCATCACAATTATGATGCTCCAAGCGTGATTTATTTGGCCTTCCGTCTGCCGCCCCTTTTACCATAACACAATAAGCTGTTTTTGCATTGATTTCTTCTAGCTCGCAATTATCATAAGATTCCTTGTCAAAATAAAATTTCACTCCAACAAAAGAATGCTGCATTGGAAGAACTTCGTTTAAGTCAGCAGTAACATCTGCAATAAACTTACTGTCATACTCATCATTTGGAAGTCCATATGTAATTTTGTTGCTTTTAAAAGGCATTTCTCGCCCCTCCCTCTCGTATATAAATATTTTTCTTTCATTATTTAAAACTAAATCCAGCACTTAGTCCTACGCGACCAAGCATGAATAGAATTATAATAAGTGTAGTATATAGAAGCAAAGTTATCACGATAAAGATAATATCATTTTTCTTAATACTTGTTCTCTTATAAAAGGTTCTTTCTTTATTATTCAAACCTCGGCTTTCCATAGCAATTGCAATGATTTCGCCCTTTCGAACTGCATTGCTAAGCATTGGGACCATTAGTCTAAATGGTGCTTTAATACGATTTGCAAAACCCTTATCGAACTCAACGCCTCGAATCTCTTGTGCCAGCCTAATTCTTTTTGTTTCGTCTTGGAAAGTTGGAACAAATCTATAGGCTGCCATTCCCGCATATCCGTGAACATATGGGACATGTAGTTGTAGGATAAAGCTTAAGATAAGATCATTTGGTCTTGTTGTCATGACAAAGCCCATTGACATTATAATTATTGCAACTATTCTAAGGCCCAGACAAATAATGTCGTTAAAATCGCTTTTTGACCAGCTGAAAAACAATAAGCTTATTTCATTTTGCCCGTTATCTATCCCCTTTAACAAAAGCATGAAAAAAACAAAGATTCCTGCAATCAGAATAAAAGTTTTCATTTTTTTCAACAAATCAACAAAAGGGATATTGCCAGATATAGTTATTATAATTGAGCTGATAATAATAGTAAATGCTGGCATAACAGGATTCAACGAGCAGCTTATTAAAATTGTTACAGCTAATATTACAAATAGCTTTACACAAGGGTTCAAGCGATGGAAGAATGAATCTCTATCAATAAACTCAAACATCACACCCTCCATCTAAAACAATATTGAACATTTCTCGTCTACAGGTTTCATAACTATAAGTCGGCTCAAAAGAATTAAATATTTCTTTCATCTTAAGAGAAAAATTGTAAACACGAGGAGCCTCCTGCCGAACAGTCTCTAACAAAGCTTCATCAGCAAAAAATTGTTCAACAGAAATTTTCTTTACTAGTTTATCTTCCTCAACACAAATAACTGAATCTGCATACTGTGCAACAATATCCATCTCGTGCGTTATCATCACAACCGTTAGCCCTTCTCTGTTCAAACTCGCCAGCAAGTCCATTAACTCTAAACGATTATCATAATCCTGCCCATATGTAGGTTCATCAAGAATCAATATTTTCTGTTCGGTTAAAAGCATCACTGCAACACTTAATCTTCTTTTCTGACCCTGGCTTAATTCAAAAGGACTTTTGTTGCGTACTGAGCTTAGGCTAAAACGCTCTAGAACAGCATCTACTGTTCTTTTTTTCTCCTCCTCATTTTTCTCACTATTCTTGAGGCTAAATAAAATCTCATCCTCCAAATTGTTTGTTACAAACTGCCAGTCTGGATTCTGAAAGACTAGCCCTGTTTTTTTATATAATTCTTTTTTTGAGATTTTTTTCAACTCAGTCTCATCTATGTAAACATCGCCAACAATCTTTTCAATATTTTTTATTATGATATTTACAAGAGTCGATTTTCCAATTCCATTCGGTCCAACTATCGCTGTAAATTCACCTTTTTTAATATCTAGATGCTGGCATTGCAGTAGCCAATTCTTCATTCCTGGATACTTAAATTTTAATCCAGAAATTTTTATTGCATCTTCCTTGCTTTCCACTCTCTTTTCACTTTTAGTTTCATATATATCTATATAACTAGACTTATAAAACATTTTAATTTTTATATCTTCTAGTACTTTTTCTAAAGGGCGACTAACCTCTGCGTTTAATATATTATCTGCATAGTCAGTTACTACTTTATTGTTTTTATTATCACGTATCCAACTTCGGATAAGTTGGAGTTCCTCTGGCAAGAGCACTGGAAAATCTACCAGCTCCTTGTCAAAGAGTAACTTTGTAATAATCTGGTCTCTTTTACCTGTTAATCTTATCTTTCCATTTTCATCTATCAAACTAATTGTATCAACAAAACTCATAATTTCATTTAGATTATGTTCAACAATAATGATAGTTTTTTGTTCTTCCGCTTTTAACCTAAATAAAATTTCAGAAATCTCTTTTCGACTGGTACTATCGAGGTTCGCTGTGGGCTCATCAAATATATATACAGCGGAATTAAGGGCAATCCCACATGCAATAGCAATCTTTTGCTTCTCTCCTCCGGAAAGAGTGCTTAACATTTTATTTTCAGTGCCAACCATACCAACTTTCTCTAAGGCATTGGATATGCTTTCTTTGATTTTGGTTGGGGCAACATTCATATTTTCTAGTCCAAACGCTATTTCATCTTCCACCGTAAATGTGCAAAATCCGTTGTCTGGATTTTGAAAAATCAAGGAGATTCCGGCAGAAGCAACATCATCGCTAAATCTGATATTCCCTTCTAATTGGCCCTCAATAGATGTTTCAAGCAGCCCATCCAATGCATATAGCAGAGTTGTCTTTCCACATCCGCTAGAGCCAAGTATCAAATGCATTTTTTCTTTGTCAAAAGACAGCGTGACATTGTTAAGTGTCGCGCTGTCCTCTCCCATGTATTTAAATGAGACATTTTCTAAGGCAATCGCTTCTGACCTTATTACTTCGGAACTATTCACTGCATCTAAACCCTTTCAGTGTGCCTGTTTTCTTTACAGCCGAAGTAATTCCACAAACAAGCAATCCGCCAATAACGAGTGCACTTATCACTCTTACAACAACGATTCCAATAAGAACAGATGTTGCAACTTGACTGTATCCGAACACAAAATAGTCTCGAACGAATACCAAAAGTGATGCTAGAATTGGCCCAACAATCATAGATATTGCATTAACCTTGTATTTTGACAAAGCAAACCCTATTTCAATTCCAACAGCCTGTAGAACGCCTGCTAGAATTACCTGAACTCCATACGGACTTCCTAAAAGCAAGTTAACAACAGCTGTTAATATTGCACCATAAATAGCAAATCCCGGTTTTCTTACAATATACATTGGTAAGAACGCTGACAAAAGATATATCCCAAATGTTATTTCCATAAAAATTGGACCAAGCACAGCACTCATTGGCATATAGAAATAATCCAAAACCGTGTATATTACACCGATTACTGCAGCTACTAATGCTGCTACAACGATTTCTTTTGTTCTACTTTTCTTTTTATTCTCCATTTTTTCCTCCATAGTCTAGTAATCTCACAATAATGTGAGTGATTCATTATATCAAAAAGCAGATAACATTATTTCTTCTTTTCCATTGAAGTTTTTTATATTATATTTAAATTATATTTAATATTTAAATTGCACTTCGTCTCAATTTTTAATTATATTTTTAAGAATTATACATATATTCCATCCCTACAGATGAAAGGATTTTGTAATGGCAACTACCCAATATGTACAATCAATACGCACCGAGCTCGAATCTCTAATAGACAAGAAATATCGAGATTTTTCAGCTCGCCTAATTCCAGGCTGCGACAATTTAATTGGTGTCCGGATTCCCGAGCTTCGCAAGATAGCCAAGCGCATCGCGAAAGACAATCCAATTGCCTATCTAAACTCGCAAGACGAGAAATATTTTGAAGAAACTATGCTCAAAGGTCTTATCATTGGATACATGAAAGAAGATATAGAAGTTGTTCTTGAACAGGCTGCCCTTCACATTCCCAAGATAACCAACTGGTCACTCTGCGACAGTTTCTGCTCTGGGCTCGGCAAAATCGTGCAGAAGAATAAAGCTCGCATGTGGGATTTTCTAGAAAAGTATTGGCGATCCGAGGAGGCTTACGATGTTCGCGTAGCTGTTGTTTTATATATGAATAATTATATCGATGAGCCCCACCTTAATGACCTTTTCTACAGATTCAACCAGATCAAGCTTGACCATTACTATGTGAAAATGGCTGTCGCTTGGGCAATCTCCGTTTGCTTTGTGAAGTTCCCTGAGCAAACAATGGTTTTCCTCAAGGACAACCAGCTAGATGATGAGACATATAACAAAGCCTTACAGAAAATCCGCGAATCATTGCGGGTGGATAAGTCTGCAAAAGAAGTAATAAAACCTATGAAAAGGTAGTTCTACTTTATCGTAAAGTGGCTGCGGCGGCACTCCAAGATGCCCTCTCTTCTGAGTTTGCTAATTTCAGCAGACAAACCGCTACGGTCCACTTCGAGATAATCAGCAAGTTCCTGGCGGTCAAACGGTATTTGAAAATCGTTGGACCGTTTTTCTTTTGCATGCATCAGAAGATAGGCCATCAACTTATCGCGCGTACTTCTCTTCGAAGTGATTTCGATTTTCTCGTTAAAAATTATATTTTTCCTTGCGACGAGATTTAGTAAATTGAAAATAATCTGACTGTGAAATTGGCAGGCGTTGCTGCAAGAATGCGTAATTCGATTAATGTCTATCATCAACGCTGCGCAATCTGAGTTAGCAACAATTGAGACAGGTAAATGCTTTGCTCCAGCGCAAGCAAAGGACTCGCCAAAAATATCCGCCGGCTCAAGTTGCGTCAAGATGCTGCGGTTTCCATAGTAGTCAACTCTAACGATTTTCGCCGAGCCACTCAGCAGAATGCCAAGTTGTGTCGCAGGCGCGCCCTCTGCAAAAATACTTTCTTCCTTCTTATAAAAATGCGCCTTAACACCGAGGCATTTCAGCAAAGAATCAAGTTCACTGTCTGCAATCCGATCAAATAAAGCGCATTTTCTCAAAATATCAAAATATTTATCCATAAAAAATCTCCATTTGTTGAAAATTCAACATGCTTTCTAGCCTCATTATATTAATCTATGTACATAAAGTCCATATGATTTCAAATTAAAGACGAATTGTTAGGAGGATATAACAATGATTAGGAAAATTATTACGATTGATGAAGATAAATGTAATGGTTGCGGAGCTTGTGCCGAGGCATGTCACGAAGGCGCAATTGCTATGGTTAACGGTAAAGCAAGACTTATGCGTGATGACTATTGCGATGGTCTAGGTGATTGCCTCCCTACATGTCCTACAAAAGCGATTAGTTTTGTCGAGCGTGAAGCTGCCGCTTATGACGAGGCGGCTGTTCTCGCAGCACAGAAAGCAAAACATAATAAGCAAGGCGAAACATTGCCATGTGGTTGCCCTGGGTCACAGTCAAAAGCCATTGAGCATCACGACTGCTCTTGTTCGAGCGAAGAAGTTGCAACCGAAATGCCAAGCAGACTTTCTCAGTGGCCTGTACAGATAAAGCTTGCACCTATTAATGCTCCATATTTTGACGGAGCCAAACTTCTTATTGCGGCCGATTGCACCGCCTATGCCTTTGCTAATTTCCACGAGAAATTTATCAAAGGTCATGTCACTCTTATTGGTTGCCCTAAGCTTGATGCAGTTGACTACTCTGAGAAGCTCACTGAAATTATCAAAAGCAATGATATACAAAGCGTTACAATCGTACGCATGGAAGTTCCTTGCTGCGGAGGGCTTGAATTCGCTGCAAAGCAAGCACTTCAAGGCAGTGGCAAATTCATTCCATGGCAGGTTGTGACAATTTCAACAGATGGAAGAATCCTAGGGTAGGACAAATGACGGATATTAACTCACCAAAGTTTAATATCCGTCATTTTTTATGTGCTATATCTTCTATTTATTTTAATACAGTTTATAACGCATTGATTTCTGATTGGAGCTGTCCCATGAATTTAATTAATTCATCAAAAGGGGGATACTCCCCAAAAATCATCTCACTCATATTGTTATAATCTTCCTCAAGTGTCTGTAAGCGATAATCTGGTGGAACAAGAAGTAATGCGCCCGTCATGGCTTCCTCATATTTTGCCCATTTCCGTGGATAAAACTTCATTTTGAACTCCACAACATGCTTCAATAAATCTAAGTTGTGGTATGCCGCATCCTTATTATCTGAATGCGCAATACAATACAAATCATAATAGTGCCTTGAATACCGTTTGGGCATTTCCAGATTTTCAGGGCGATTTGCTTCGTGATGCAGAATGGTTAATTTCTCCCAGAAGGTTCTTTCAACAGCAGCTGTAAGAACACTGGTGTACGCCTGCTCGAAAACAGAAGGATAAATCTCTGCAACATATGGGTGAATTAATTTTCTATTTGACGGTGTCCACGCTGCCAACGCACCAATTTCTAATCGAATAATCTGCAATACTGATTCTGTCTGGAACATTTTTGGATACTGAAAGCAAATTGTTTGAGCATCCATTTCATCTATATATAAATTTGCCGGTTCTCCAATTAGCTCTGTAACATCTTGTATCATTTGTGGCAGCAAAGTTTCCCGCAAAAAGACTTCCGCCCTTACATTGGCTTCTTTATTGAAAGTGTCCTGTTTTGTATTACTTCGGTGCAGCCAAGGTTCTTCCTTACTATATCCAATGACTCTCCAATCGAGAATAAGATCAATATCCTCTGAAAAGCGTTGAATTAAATCATAGCACTTTGAAAGACTTGTGCCGCCTTTGAAGGTAAATGTGTCTTTCCACGGGCAATCATGAAACAGATAATCCAACATCAAACATACCCAAAAGTCCTTTTCTATAATCGCTTCATGCATACCCACTTTCTGCGCCGTATTACGAAACAGAATTCTTCTGTCTGCTGCGGATAATTTAGCTATTTTTTTCATCTTCGCCCACCTTTACACATATTTTCTTAATGAAGCCGTACACCCATGCAGTAGATTGCTTTGCTTCTTGCAACAAAATTGTTTTTTCTTCCGAAGTTAAAAGCTTTTGTAATTGCGAAATAGTGTTATCGTCAATATGTTCTTTCCCCAATGCTTTTAACGCTTGAATGACAGTTGCTGTCTTATAAGATAACCCCGATATATCTTTATTGCTTCGATGTTTGAATTCTAATTCCACTGTACCAAATTCAAATTGATTATACGGTCCATCACTGATATAAGACCACTTAGATGATACCTGTGCGGACAAGCCTAACTGATTGAGAGCCGTATTTCCAGATGGTGCAATCGTCCATCCATATTTTCTTGCCAACGCCATGGCAACATGATGTGGAGATGGTGCTTCGTACTCATTCAGAAGTTGGCTAAAGGCAGGGTAATAATAAACGCCCCTAATAATTCGATAAATCTTCCCAGCCTGCTCCTGTCTGGACAATACCTGCCGAATTGTATTGATGTCAGCTATGTCTGCAAAATCGGAAGCTACAAAAATATCCTCTGTTCCAAACTGCTCAATACGAGAAATAATTAAGTTGTTGATTTTTGTGCTTGCCATTACACACACCTCTCTTTCCATTTGTAATGAATATTATATAGTTTTCATTACAAAATTGCAATATCGTTAAGACTAATGACGGATATTAACTCACCAATGTTTAAAAAACTCTCAGAATAACGACTTTTCATCGGTGCCTGGACTTCTATGTGGTTATAGTATTCTTTATGCAACTTGCACATCGTGTTCTTACATTTGCAAGAGAACTTAATTACATTGCGGTAATACCAGGCTGTTTCTCCAGAAATTCTAGAGCCTTTATTACATTGCCAACTTTATCATTAAACAACCCTGCTTTTAAAGGGGTCGAATTCGACGCCTTTAAGAATGGATGAGGGTCAAACGCCTTTACATTATTCCAACAAAAGTGGATTTCTTCCACTAATCCAATCGGTTTATTGTCTAAATCAGGTCGAAATGAAAAAAAGATAATCCATCGCTAACAAAGCTTACATAGCTTAAAAAATTCAAGAACTTAAAGTGATAAATGGGTACAAGGGTAGGACACTTAAAGGTTAAAAAATGTAAGAATTTCACATCTAAAAATAAAAAATTTGACTAAGTAAAAAGCCCTGAACTCACTGAAATCACAGTGTTTTCAAGGCTTTTTAATATGGTGTCCCGAAGAGGATTCGAACCTCCGACACCCGCTTTAGGAGAGCGGTGCTCTATCCCCTGAGCTATCGAGACGAATTTTGAATGAATAAATAATAACATAAGAATGTGAAGGATTAAAGGGGATATGTTCAGTTTTATTGTAATGAAAAACAAAATAGAGTAAAATCAACAAGTACGACAATTTGATTTGTGTCGTCAACCAAATAATGATTTTCACCACTTATGAAGACACTAGAAATAACTAAGAAGCGAGAATAATAATATGTATAACATTAATCAAATTCAATCAGAATACAAAACCAAGCTCATAACCTCTGATTATGCTGCAAGCCTGGTAAAAAGCAACTATCGAATAAACTTTGGACTTGGAACTGGCACATCTGTCTACATGGACAGAGCTCTAGCGAAAAGACTACAGAACGACACTCTGCTCCGTGGCCTTGAGATTCAAACTCAGATTGCTATCCGTCACGATGTGCTTGAGACATTTAAAGCGACCGAATCTCCTGAAATCGCGAGATTCTATACAACTCATTTTGGTGCTCACGACAGACTCATGCAAAGCTCCGGCAACGCATGGTATGTTCCTATGCTCTTTAACGAGGAGCCTCTTTATTGGTCACAGGAAGGCAATCAATTTGACATTTGTTGTATTCAGGTTGCACCAATGGATAAATATGGCAACTTCAACTTTGGCCCAATCAATGCTGATCTTTGGGGCATTATCAAGAACTCCAAGACAGTCATTGTTGAGGTAAACACTAACATCCCAATTGCGCTCGGAAGAGACTCCCACATCAACATCTCTGAGGTAAATTATATTATCGAAGGAGATAACCCTGTGCTTGCAGAGTTTCCGCCAAAGCCAGCAACGGAAGAAGACCGTCGCATTGCTGAGTTTATTGTAAATAGAGTTAACAACTACAGCACATTGCAACTTGGCGTAGGCGCTGTACCTAACAGTGTTGGAACTTTACTTGCGGAATCAGATGTTAGAGACCTCAGCGCGCATAGTGAAATGTTCGTTGACGGATATGTAGAACTGTATAATGCAGGAAAACTAACTAATAGAAAGCCTATCGACAAAGGTCTTTCAGTATATACATTCGCAGGCGGAAGCAAGAGAGTTTACGACTTTATCGACGATAACCCTATTTGCTGCTGCGCACCTGTTGACTATGTAAACAATGTGCATGTAATTTCATCAATTGATAATTTCATTTCAATTAATGGATGCGTTGGCCTTGACCTATATGGTCAGGTTTGTTCAGAGTCTGTTGGATTCAGACATGTCAGCGGAACCGGCGGACAGCTGGACTTTGTGCTAGGAGCTTTCCTTTCTAGACAGGGAAAGAGCTTCATTTGCACTCATTCAACTAGAACAGATAGAGATGGAACCCTCCATTCGCAGATTCATCCGACACTTCCGCAGGGTTCAATTGTTACAACGCCAAGAGCCGCAGTAAACTATGTTGTAACTGAATTTGGTGGAGTTAACCTAAAGGGTAAGTCAACATGGCAAAGAGCCGAGGCACTAATCAGCATTGCTCACCCAGAGTTCAGAGAGGAACTAATTCTAGAAGCTGAGAAAATGGGCGTGTGGAGGAACACAAGTAAAGGCGAATACTTATAATGTATAGAGAAGCACTTAGACAGGCATGGGTCGAGATAGACCGAGATGCCATTAGACATAACTTAAAATATATTAAAGAAAAAGTGAGCGACGCAGACATCATTGCAGTCGTAAAGGCTGACGGTTACGGTCACGGAGCAGTGGAAAGCGCAAAGATTTTTGCAGAAGCCGGAGTCAAATGCTTTGCTGTTGCAACAATTTCTGAGGCCATTACGCTTAGAGAGGCTGGCATTACCGAGGACATTCTTGTTCTCAGCCTTACTCCTCAAATTTGCGCAGATGTCGTAATCGCATATAACCTTATCCCCCTCATTGGTTCAATGAGGGCTGCTGAGGCATTATCAAAAGCCGCGTCTGAAATGGGTTCTGTCGGAACAGCCAAAACAATTAATTGCGTTTTTGCGGTAGATTCAGGCATGGGCAGAATCGGATATAGAATCGAGACTCCTTTTTCGAGAGAACATGCACTTGAAGAGTACCAGCGAATATCAGCACTTCCCGGCTTGGAAATTGTTGGAATCCTAACTCATTTCTCATCGGCGGATGAAGAAGATCGTTCTTATACCGAGCAGCAGATTGCACATTTTGATGATTTTGCAGAAATGCTTAGTGGCAAAGGATTCAATCCTAAGAAATTTGCATCAAACTCTGCCGCTACTATGGTTTTCCCTAATGCAAAATACGATGCTGTACGCGCAGGAATCATTCTATACGGCTTCTCTCCATCCGGCTATTTGCAAGAGGCTTGCTCTAGCCTTAAGCCGGCAATGTCTGTTAAAGCCAATATAGCATATATTAAAACAGTCCCAGCGGGATCATGTGTGAGTTACGGTCGCAAATTCGTTTGCACGAGAGACACTCAAATTGCAACTATTTCTATCGGTTATGCGGATGGGTATCCTAGGGGTCTTAGCGGTAAAGTTGATGTTCTTATAGATGGCCAAAGATGCCCGGTTATTGGCAATATATGCATGGACCAATGTATGATTGATGTAACGGATCTGCCTCATGTAGATATGTGTACAGAGGTTGTCATAATGGGTCGTTCAGGCGATGATGAGATTACGGCAGAAATGCTTGCAGAAAAACTTGGAACCATCAATTACGAAATTATCTGTGGATTTGGAGAAAGGCTCCATAAAGTTTATCTTGGAGAGCCAGCAGATAGACCATGATGAACACTATTATTGGAAACGATTGGGATGAGATACTCTCAGGGGAATTCTCAAAAGACTACTTTGTGAATCTTAAGGATTTTGTTACAAGTGAATATTCGAAGGGTACAGTTTATCCGCCAAAGGAAGATGTCTTTAATGCGCTGCGCTACACTTCCTATAGCGACACGAAAGTTGTAATTCTTGGGCAAGACCCTTATCACGAAGAAGGTCAGGCCCATGGGCTCTCTTTCTCCGTACCTCAGGCGTGCAAACTTCCTCCATCACTTGTAAATATAATGAAGGAACTTTCTGATGACATTGGCCCACCTAACAGTGATTACTGCGAAGAAGGAATATTAGTTCCTTGGGCAAAGCAGGGAGTCTTATTATTAAATGCAGCTCTTACAGTTCGATCACATGAGGCTGGTTCTCATCACGACAAAGGCTGGGAAGTTTTCACAGATTCAATTATCGCAAAGCTCGCGAGCAGAGGGACTCCTCTTGTTTATATACTTTGGGGTGCTTCTGCCGGCAAGAAAAAAAATTTAATTCTCGACGCAGAGAGAGCCACTGGTACGCGCAATTTAATTATTACAGCGCCACATCCTAGCCCGCTTTCGGCATACCGAGGATTCTTTGGAGGAAGGTATTTCTCTAGGTCAAATTACTTTCTGGAAGACAATAACATTGGGCCAGTTGATTGGCGGTTGTGATTTCATAACCACAATTGAGTATTTCGTGTGCGACTGTGTTTTTTTCGGCTTAAAACTATGTAGTTTTCATATAATTACCACATTTGATAGTCGAAAAATGTTATTATAAGGAAGCTAAAATATATGCAATTTAGAAAAGATTAAAGAGGTATTTCAAATGGACAAGAATACAAACAAGAAGAACAGCAACAAATCTACATTAAGCATCGTCTGCTATGTAGTTGCAATTTTCCTAGCACTATATGCATGCTATGCTATTGGCGGAGCAATTTCATACCTAAGTCAGTACTTTGCTGCTTATGATATGTCATTATCAGATAATATGAAGGATGTATTCTCATATGTAATGCAATCAGCTCTTTCACCAGTATCATTTGCAATTATTATTTTCGTTGCTGGTAAGATTCTTGCTGAGCTAAAGACAATCAAATCATTCTTCGCATTTGACTGTGACTGCGATTGCGAGTGTGAGTGCGTAGAGGACGAAGCTTGTACTTGCGGTTGTGAAGCTAAGGCTGCTGACGAGGTAGATAACGATCCTGCTGTTGAGGCTGCTTTTGGCGACAAGGCAGAAGCTGAGACTTTTGAAGAAGATGTTGTTGATGCTGAGACTCCAGCTGAAGAAGTATCTGTTGAGGTTGAAGCTGAAGCTGTAGATGTGTCTGAGTTTGTAGAGAAGGAATAATTCTATACCTCTAGAAATAAAGTGAAAACGATAGAATGGTAGGTTCATCTTGAACCTACCATTTATATTTGAAAAACAAAATAATTCTTATAAAGAAAAATCAGGCCATAAACGATTTGCAATCGCTTACGGCCTGATTTAATTTCTCCTTGTGTGCTTATGCTTCTGTAGCAAGAGCTTCATTAAGTGCTGAAACGAGCTGCTCACCGTCAAGTCCGTGAACCTGTGCTGCTTGCTCAATGCTCTCTCCTTGTGATGCTGGGCAACCGATGCACATCATTCCATTTGCAAAGAAAGTACGAACTAGCTCTGGATGCTCGTTAATAACCTCTCCGATAATCATATCCTTTGTAATTGTAGCCATTTTATTTCCTTTCCGTAGTCTTAGCGCAGAATAAACGCACCTCGCTACTTCTATAATTTTCTATTTATAATACCCTAAAACATTATCATTTTTTCTTTTCAAAATCAAGTCAAACACGCGTTTCACTACCCCATTAATATGCTATAATAAGCGCATATCGAAAATAGGAGAAATATATGATTAACTTTAAAAATATCGAGCTTTCGGATAAGCCTCGAATAGATTCCGTAATATGTGCAAGTGGCTGTCACGGTGCAGATTACAGCTTTGCAAACCTTTATATCTGGAGACATAAATATAACCCGCAAATAAGTTTTGTCGGAGACAGGCTGATAGTAGCAATGCCTGCTGAAGGACTTTATGCTTATCCTAAGGGTGGCGGTGACCCGCGTGAATCTGTTGATATGATTATTAATGATTCTCACGAGAAAGGCTTACCGCTTAGAATCAGAGGCCTTACCGATAAAACACTCATAGAATTCCAGAAATATTATGACGGGAGATTCGAACTTACAGAGATTCGTGAAGATGCTGATTATTGCTATGCCGTTGAGAAATTAAGCAAGCTTCCTGGGCGCAAACTATCCAGCAAGAGGAACCACATAAAACATTTCGAAAGAAATGGTGACTGGAGTTTCCATATTATTGGGAAGGAATATCGCGAGGGTCTAGTAGATTCAGCTGGCAAAGAGATTACAGAAGCTACTATTTCAGAAGCAGCAGACTTTGTTGCCAAATTCTATCAGGAGATAGATAACTCGGACTTAGAAGCTGAGACAGTAGCTATCAACGAAATGTTTACTAACTTTGATGCTCTTGGTTTTATAGGAGCCATCCTAAAGCAGAACGGTGAGCCGGTTGCCTTTACTGCCGGAACTAGACTTGGTGATTATGCTGTTGATGTCCACTTTGAGAAAGCTCTTCCCGATGTAGAGGCTGCTTACACTATGGTGAACAGAGAATTTGCAAATCTAATCTCTCAGGTTTGCCCAGATGTCGAGATTCTAAACCGTGAAGAAGATATGGGACTCGAAGGTCTTCGCAAGGTCAAGCTCAGTTATCAGCCGGATATTCTCATGATGAAATATCTAGCTGTAGAGAAATAATAGCTGTANNTGTAGAAAAAAGACCTGCAGCGAAATAAGAACTGCGTAGAAACAAGAATGGGAGGATTAGTTTTATGGACGAGATTAAGAAAACGACTTCGGAATTCATAGAAATGAGAGCTCTTTGGTGCGAAGTCTTTGAGGACACGGAAGATTATGTTGATGCATTCTTTGAATGTTGGGGAGACTCTGCTGAAGCCTACATCCTTACTGATTCAGATACCAGTGAGATTAAGGCTGCTGCCACAATGCTGGATATGGGCGAATTGATTGTGCCGTCATCATGTATTGTAAATGCTTCAGCTGGTCATACGCCAGCGCCGATTATTAAACCTTGCTATGTAAGCTATGCCATTTATACTAACCCAGAACTCAGGAGCAAAGGTTATGGTTCAGCTATCACCGAGCATATAAGAGAGCTGGCCTTTGAACGCGGAGGCGTATCCATGCTCTGCCCTGCTCAGCCTAGTTTAATTAAGTTCTATCAGCCGCTTGGCTATGAGCCTAGATTCTATGCCACAGCTCGCACTCTTAATCTTAACGGAGCTTTTTTTGACATCTCTGCACTAGAAAGTCACGAAGTCGACAAAATAGATATTAATGAATATGCTATCTTAAGAGAGCAAATGTTAGAAGATACAGTTCACATTAAACTTAGCGATGCCGCAATGAAGTTTATCGATTTAAGCAGCAAAGAGTTTGTAGCATCATGCAACAACAAAGTTATAGCTGTAATTGATTCAATCCACGAAGACAGTATTTTCTTCTCGGAAGTTCTCGCAGCAGATGATTTGCCAATAGAACAGATTGAGGCGGCACTTGCAGTAATTGCAAAAGTATATGGGAAATCACAGCTTGCCTATAGATCTCCAGGTAGCGAATATTTGCAAACTGGGCGTCTTGGCGCTGAGTTCGTACAGGCAATGATTGCTGGTGATATCGCTTCTGAAGGCGGTTTTAAATTTACCCATGGATATTTTGGTTTTCCTTTTGACTAGATAGCCGTCTATGCATTATACTTGTAATAATTGTGAAATTTAATTAGCTTTTTTGTTATTTATACCAAGTTTATACTGAAAGGAATTGGTGAGCCAATGAACATTGTATGCTTAGATATGGAAGGGGTTCTAGTGCCTGAAATCTGGATTAATTTTGCGAAAGTAACAGGAATTCCTGAATTTGCAAGAACCACAAGGGATGAACCTGATTACGACAAGCTGATGAAATACAGAATTGACTTGCTTAGAGAACATAATCTAGGCATCAAAGAGATTCAGAATGTAATTGGGCAGCTCGATCCATTCCCAGGAGCAAAGGACTTTATTGATACACTTAAAAGAGAGACTCAGGTTATTATTCTGAGTGATACATTTACTCAATTTGCTCAGCCACTAATGGAGAAGCTTGGCTTCCCTACACTTTTCTGCAATGAGCTAATTGTAGGAGAAGACGGTATGATTGAAGATTACAGAATGAGAGTTAATCCATCAAAATATACCACTGTTCGCGGTCTTCAGACTATCGGCTTTGAGACTATCGCTGCAGGAGACAGCTTCAATGACCTTGGAATGATCAAGGCTAGTAAGGCTGGTTTCCTCTTTAAGACAACTGATCAGCTTAAGGCAGATTATCCTGAATTCCCAGCTTTTGAGGAATATGACGAGCTCCTTAATGCTATTAGAACAGCATTATAGAACATTGATATTCACAAAGGGCCGTAGCATCACTGTTTCGGCTCTTTTATTTTAAGAAAACACCGCGGGATGCGAATTACGATAGAACATGTACTCTCGCTTTTTTAGGAGGAACCCTTGGAACTATTATATTTTCTCGAGAACCTACGGGCCCCGTTTTTTGATACTTTTTTCTCATTGATTACCCATCTTGGAGAAGAGACCATTTTCCTTGCAGTGGCAATCCTTGTATTCTGGTGTATCAATAAAACTCTGGCCTATTACATATTTATGGTTGGACTTACGGGAACTGTTGCGAACCAATTTCTGAAAATTGTGTGCCGAATTCCTCGCCCATGGGTTAAAGACCCAAACTTTACGATTGTTGAGAGTGCTAGAAGTGCCGCCACAGGATACTCGTTCCCAAGCGGCCACACGCAGAGTGCGATTGGACTATACGGGAGCTTGGCAAGATGGTACTCAAATAAGTGGATTCGAATCCCTGCAATTATAATCTGCATACTCGTTCCACTCTCGCGATTGTACCTTGGCGTTCACACACCTTATGATGTAGGGACATCCATTGTAATCGCGCTTGCTATGGTATTTGGCTTCTATCCTTTGATTCGTAAATCTGTTGAGAAACCTAATAATATGCGATATCTACTCGGTGGTTTGCTAGTTCTATGCCTGGCATTCCTTGCATATGTGAACTTTGCAAAATTCCCTTTGGATATTGATGCAACTAACCTTAATTCAGCAGTTGAACATGCTTATAAGCTTCTTGGAGCTATTCTTGGGCTTGTCTTAACATATGAATGCGATACTCGATATCTTCACTTTGATACGCATGCTGTGTGGTGGGCTCAACTTCTTAAGACAGTTCTTGGGCTTGCGATTGTTCTCGCAATTAAGGCGCTTCTTAAGGCTCCACTATATGCAATCATTGGTCCAAATGGTATTGCAGATTTGCTAAGATACTTCCTCGTTGTTGCTGTAGCTGGAGTTCTTTGGCCAATGACATTCAAGTTCTGGGGTAAGCTCGGGAGAAAGGCCAAGTAGTATGATTTTTAGAAAAGCTACCGAGGCTGACTTAAATAGATACATAAGCTGACTTAAATAGATACATAAATTGAAAGGATTAAATTATATGAATGATAAATTTTATTTAACTAATGAAATAGCAATTATTAACTTCGACCTGGCTTGTCCTGAGACTAAGTCAGGCCTTATCAAGACTCCAGGGTTCAAAATGCTAACTCTGAAATACCTTGATTACCTCAAGCATCGCGACCCGGATGTATATGAATGGGTTCTTGACGGGAATTCTCCCGAGGAAGCTGTAGACGAAATCCTTCAGCTCCTTCGTACAGCTCTTGTCTTTGACGCAAGTGAGATTGAAAGCAAATATTTAGATGGAACAGACAATATTTTAACTTTCGTTGACCTTTACTTTGACTTTTGGAAAGCACATGATAGATATTCTGTATCCACCAGCAAGATAAGTATCGCAGGTTCAACTGAATATGTTGACCGTGACCATACATTTAACGAGCTTGTAAGAAATACATTCCGTACACTAGAGCAATCGCTCACAGGCAAGAAAATCAGAGTTTTTCGCCAGCAGCCTTCTAGTACAAACGGCGCTATCTCATGCTACAAAGCTCCAAATGTTGGGCTAAGCGAAAGGTATGCTTTTCTTAAAAAGACAAAATTTATCGATTCTATAATGCTTAGAACCCCGATGCTTTTACATCCTAAGTCAAACAAGAGAGAAGGCCTTTTCAAAGAGGTTGATAGGAATCCAGCTTACACATTTGAAGGTAATACAAATGAATATTTCTGCTTCCCTGCAAAAGTCGGAAGTCTTCTAATAGATATTTGCTTCCACCGCGACTATATCGCAAACGGAATCTCATGTGCGAATCTTTTTGAGCTTGCGACACCCCAAGAAGCATCACAGAAGCCTGATGGAATTGTAATTTTCGGTAATCCGGACGGTCTTGACGAATGCAGCTTCTATCACGACTGGGATGAGGATGTATGGATTGGAAGTGTCTCTTCTAACGAGAAAATCGAATATTTTGGCTACATGAAGAAGATGGTTCTTACAATTCACAATGTAATTATGCTTAACAAGGGATGGCTCCCAATACACGGTGCATTTATAAAGGTTACACTGATAAACGGTCTATCCAAGGGAATTTGTTTAATGGGAGATTCCGGCGCTGGTAAATCCGAGACAATTGAGGCTATGAAGGCTCTTGGTAATGACAGGATTAAGAAAATTGACGTTGTCTTTGATGATATGGGTACTTTCCATGTCGAAGATGGTGTTGTATATGCTCAAGGAACTGAGATTGGTGCTTTTGTGAGACTTGATGACCTAGACGCTGGTGCTCCATACAGGGACATGAATAGATCTATTTTCTTTAACCCTGAGCAAATTAACTCCAGAGTTATTACTCCGGCAGCACCTTACAAAACTGTTGTTAGCAACCATAAGATTGACCTCTTTGCTTACGCGAACAACTATGAAGATTGTCTTGGACTTCGCAAGATTGATGACATTACTGCGGCCAAGGATATTTTCGTAAGAGGTAGAAGAATGGCTAAGGGCACAACTCAGGAGCAAGGTCTTTCGGAGACATATTTCGCAAATCCATTCGGGCCAATGCAGATGCAAGAGAAATGCGAGCCTATTCTTGATGAAGTTTTCGCTACTCTTGAGAAAAACGAGACATTTATTGGAGAAGCATTCACTCATCTTGGTATTAATCCTGAAGGAGACGACATCAATCTTGCAGCGCAAGCCCTTCTTGATTTCATTGAAAATGGTGCTGAAGCATAACAGATTGTCGCTGAATACAAAAAACGTACCAAAAACATCGACAAAACTGTGTCAATTATATTAATTTAATTTCTTTTATCCTATAATAGGGACTAGTGGTTTTTTGATTAACAATATCAATATGGAGGGTGAACAACAATGAAGACAGATATTCAAATTGCACAAGAGTGCGAGAAGAAGAACATTTATGAAATTGCAGAGAGTGCGAAGATTGATGATAAGTATCTTGAGCCTTACGGAAAGTATAAGGCAAAGATTGATTACTCACTTCTTGCTGATCATGCAGATACCCCTGATGGAAAGCTTGTTCTAGTAACAGCTATTACTCCAACTCCTGCTGGAGAAGGTAAGACTACAACATCAGTTGGTCTTGCAGACGGATTTAGAGCTCTTGGTGAAAATGCAATGGTTGCATTAAGAGAACCTTCTCTTGGTCCAGTTTTCGGAGTTAAAGGTGGTGCTGCAGGTGGCGGATATGCTCAGGTAGTTCCAATGGAAGATATCAACCTTCACTTTACAGGTGACCTTCACGCAATCGGTGCTGCTAACAATCTTCTTGCTGCAATGATTGATAATCATATCCAGCAAGGCAATGCGCTTGGAATAGATATTAAGCAGATTACTTGGAAGCGTGCTATTGACATGAACGATAGACAGCTAAGACACATCGTGTGTGGCCTTGGCGGAGCAAAGCAAGGTGTTCCTAGAGAAGACGGCTTTGATATCACTGTTGCATCTGAAGTTATGGCAATTCTATGCCTAGCATCAGATATAACTGACTTAAAGAAAAGACTTGGAAATATCATTATTGGATATACATACAATGGTGACCCTGTTACAGCTCACGACCTTAATGCTGAAGGTGCAATGACTGCCCTTCTTAAGGATGCTCTCAAGCCAAATCTTGTTCAGACTCTTGAAGGTACTCCTGCATTTATCCATGGAGGCCCTTTCGCTAACATCGCACACGGATGCAACTCTATTACTGCAACAAAGATGGCTCTTAAGATGAGTGATTATGTTGTAACAGAAGCTGGTTTTGCAACTGAACTTGGAGCTGAGAAGTTCCTTGACATTAAGTGCCGTATGGCAGGATTGAATCCTTCTGCAGTTGTAATTGTAGCAACAGTTAGAGCTCTTAAGTATCACGGTGGTGTTGCAAAGGCTGACCTGAACCAGGAGAACCTTGAAGCACTTGAGGCTGGTCTACCTAACCTACTACAGCATGTATCCAACATTAAGAATGTGTTTGGACTTCCATGCGTTGTTGCAATTAATGCTTTCCCAACAGATACAGATGCAGAGCTAAAGCTTGTTGAAGCTAAGTGCCGCGAGCTAGGCGTAAATGCAGTTCTTTCTGAAGTTTGGGCAAAGGGCGGAGAAGGTGGCAAGAACCTCGCTAACGAAGTTATGAGACTTTGCAACGAGCCAAATGACTTCAAATTTGCTTATGAACTTGATGGAAGCATTGAAGAGAAAATTGATACAATCTGCAAGAGAATCTACCACGCAGACGGAGTATCTCTTTCAGCACAGGCTAAGAAGCAGGCTGCGAAGATTGCTGACCTTGGACTTGCAAATCTTCCAATATGTGTTGCCAAAACTCAATATTCTTTCTCAGATAACGCTAAACTTCTAGGTGCTCCTAGAGACTTCACTATCGAAGTTAAAAACATTAAGGTTTCTGCTGGAGCAGGCTTCATTATCGCATTGACTGGCGACATCATGACAATGCCAGGTCTGCCTAAGGTTCCTTCTGCAGAGAAAATCGATGTTGATGAGAACGGCGTAATTTCAGGATTATTCTAAGAAATTGCGTTAGAAAAGAGGTCAATGAATAAAAATGGCAACAAATGATATTAATAAAATGACAGAAATGCCTCTTGATGAATTCCTAAAACAGCTTGCTTCTTCAGCTCCTGTTCCAGGCGGCGGCGGTGCATCGGCCCTTGTAGGCGCACTTGCAATATCGCTTGGCAATATGGTTGGAAGTCTTACTACTGGAAAGAAGAAATATGCTGATGTTGAAGATGACATCCAAGAGCTTAATGCAAAGTCCGAGAAGCTTAGATTAGAGCTTCTATCCCTTATGGCTAAAGACGCAGAAGTTTTTGAACCACTTTCTAAAGCATATGCTATTCCAAAGGATGACCCTACACGCAATGCTGTAATGGCAAAGGTTCTTGAGGACGCATCCCTAGTGCCTCTTGCAATTATGCAAAAATGCGCTGAGGCTATCGATATTATTGAAGAATATGCTCAAAAAGGAAGTCGTATAGCAATTTCCGATGCAGGTTGTGGCGCTGCTTTAGCTCAAGGCGCTCTTCGAAGTGCTGCTTTGAATGTTTTCATTAACACAAAAGCAATGCAAGATAGAACTCTTGCGGCATCTTTGAATTCGCAGGTAGATGCATTACTATACAAATACACAGCTAAGGCTGATGATATTTACGCACTTGTTACAGGAGGTCTTATCAATGGCTAGAATTTTAAACGGAGCTCCGGTTTCAAAAGCAATTACAGAAAGGTCTAAGCTTGAGGTTGAAGACCTTTCATTAAAAGGAATTACCCCAACTCTTGCAATTCTTCGAGTTGGCGAACGACCAGACGATATTTCTTACGAGAATACTGCTATCCGTCGCGCCCAGAATACATCAGTAGCTGTACGCAGCGTCGTTCTTCCCGAGGATGTTCCTGAGAAAGCTTTTTTCGAAGAATTAGAGAAGCTAAATAATGATGATTCCGTTCATGGAATTCTTATGTTCAGGCCTCTTCCAAAACATATTGACGGTGAGAAGGCAAGGCTTATGCTGAATCCTCTAAAGGATATTGATGGTTGTACAGACGGCTCGCTTGCAGGGGTTTTCACTAACTCAGGCTATGGCTTTCCGCCATGCACAGCTCAGGCGGCTATCGAAATTCTTGACTACTATGATTACGATTGCAAGGGTTTGAATGCCACAATTGTTGGTAGATCTCTCGTAGTCGGAAGACCCGTTGCAATGATGCTGATGCACAAGAATGCAACTATCACAATCTGTCATACTAAGACGACCGACCTTGCCGCAAAAACAAAAGCAGCAGATATTCTTATCGTTTGCTCTGGGCAAATGGAGTCAATCGGTGCAGATTATGTGACTGAGAATCAGGTTGTTATCGATGTCGGAATTGGATGGAGTGAGGAGAAAGGCAAGCTTTGTGGAGATGTAGTCTTTGACGAAGCCGAGCCAATAGTGGGTGCAGTTACGCCAGTACCTGGCGGCGTTGGCACTGTTACCACAAGTATTCTTGTCTCGCATGTTGTAGAAGCGGCAAAAAGAACATTAAAATAAAAATTCTCCTTATTCAACAATCGCGTAGAGGCTACTTGTTAGCCCCTACGCGATTATTATGCATCTACTGTTTTTGTGCCACCGTTTACAATGTGAACCCGCCGTTTAAAATTCTACGATATAATTCGTGCGGTACTGCCACCAACATTGTCTTTGGTTACAATAATTTGCTTATCTATTCTCTCCTTCAATTCCGCTACATGCGAAATTATTCCTATTAGTTGATTGGCCTCTGTTAATCCAACAAGTGCTTTCATCACTTGCTGAAGCGATTCCTCGTCTAGGGAGCCAAAACCTTCATCAACGAACATTGTCTCAAGCTTTATGCCTCCTACGGATGATTGAATTTCATCTGAAAGTCCAAGTGCCAAGGACAGCGATGCTATGAAAGATTCTCCTCCAGACAGAGTCTTAACACTTCTCTCGCTTCCATTGTAATGGTCAATTACATCAAGATCTAGTCCGCTTTGGCTTCGCTTATTTGATGCATCTACTCGACGCTTCAGTTCATATTGTCCATCGGACATTACCATCATCCTTGTGTTTGCTCTTGCGATTATACGATCGAAATATGTCGTCTGAATATATGTCTCAAGCATGATTTTCTCTTTACCCGAAAGTGTGCCATTTGCTGTGTCAGATAGAGCCTTGACCCAAGTAAGCTCGGTTTCAAGCTTTCCATATTCGGCGTTTTTCTTCTTGATATTATTTAAGAGCTTTTTATTAGTTGTATGGCTTGTTGCAACTGCCTGCAAGGCATCAGAAAGTGACACCTTTTGAAGATTGAATGCCTCAAGACTCTCTCTATCTGCGACTATATCGTAGGCTTCTCGTCCTTCAAGAGTTTTCTTCGCTTCATCAATTGCAGCTCCAAGACTAGCTATTCTCTTATCGCAATCATTATAATCCTGGTGTGCTTTGTCAATCGAGGCTTCAATCCGACTGCGCGCAGAATTCATCTTTTGAATCTCAGCTTTTGCTTCAAGCTCCGATTCAAATGTTAGTTTATCTTGCAAAGCCGCTATGCTCTTCTCTAACATTCCGGCTTCAATATCTTTCTCGGCAGACTGCTTCTGTAGCAAGATGATATCATCGGTAACTTTCTTTAATGATGCATCTAATTCTGGAATTTGCATTTCGAGCTCTTGCTTATGCTTATTACTCTCAAGATTGGAATTGTATTTCTCTTGAACAGAATTTATTTTAGTGAGGCACCTGCCCTCGTAGCCAGGAACGCCATGAACTACAGCTTCGTAATTCGATGCAGTTTCAAATCTCGCATACACTTTTATTGCAGCTGATTTTTTCTCCGTAACTGCAGCTAGCGCGCTGCTTGCCAATTCACTTGCTGTCGCAGCAGCCTTATCTGCTTTGTCCGCAGCGTCTTTGGCAGATTGAAGTTCTTCCTTTGAAGGAGCCTTTGAAGTAATCTTTGCCGGATATGGGTGTGATGTGGAACCACACACCGGGCAAGGGCTCCCCTCTTCGAGCGTTTCGGCGAGAACTCCAGCCTGCTCATCAAGATAGGCTCTGTGTAAGTTGTCATATGTTAACCTAGCAGATTGCACCTCTGCAGACTTTCTCTTATAATCTGCCTTTAACCGTTCTAGATACTGCTCTGAATTACAAATATCTTCTATGCTATCCTTTAGCGAATTAATGGTCTCTAACCAGTCGTAAAGATTATTCAACTCTGCTTTCTGCTTTGCAAGTTCTTCCCCAACCGAAGAAAGCGTGGTTAGTTCCTTCTTCATTGCGTCAAGATTTGTTCTCAAAGAGGCTTCATTAGATTTAGCAGATGTCTGGCGAGCAATATTGGCATTCATTGCGATTTTTGCGGACTTTAAGCTAGCTTCTTTCTTAGATAATTCTTCATAATTAGGAATTTCAGCTCTAAGCGCAGCAACCTTATCCAGATATTCTTTGGCTTTAGGCTTAAGTTTCTCTGCCTTTGCAAGTTCTGCCTTAAGCTGCGTGAGTCGCTCCTCTTCTTCACCTAGCTGTGCAGTTGAAACATTAAGTGATGCTTCAACCTTCTTAATCTCTTCTGCTTTTGCAATTCGAACTGTTAGCTCCCCTATTTTATTCTCGAGTTTGGCAATATCTTCGCTAAACTGACTTTCGGCTTCCTTATACTTCTTGGTGAGCCTTTCGATAACATCCAGTGCCTCATTTGTCGGCAACTCCCCAGACTTTACCTTCGCCACTTCTACAGATAATGCATACTCATCATCACATACAACATCATCTATATACTGCTTAATACTCGCTGAGGCCTTCTCATATTCCTTGCTTAGGGAAATAGTCCTCCCTTTAAGTTCATCTTGTAGACGAGCAAATTTCTCCGTATTGAAGAGCTTCTGGAAAATCCTCTTTCTATCGTCGGTGCTCGCAAGTAGAAGCTTCATGAAATCGCCCTGCGCTATCATCGCAATCTGCGCAAACTGGTTGCGATCAATTCCCATGATATTTATAATTTCTGCATTTACATCCTTAACCTTTGTAATAATGCGTCCATTAGGCAGATGAAGTTCAGCATTTGCCGCTTCTATCGTAAAGCCCTCACCTCGCGTTTTGGGTCTTTGGTATTCCGGATTTCTTTTTACATAATACCTGTCGCCAGCATACTCAAAGGTTAGCTCGACCTCTGTAGGCGTGTTTGCATCCGCATATTTGGAGCGGAACATATTCGCATCCCTGCTATTACCGCTTGGTTCTCCGTAAAGAGCATAAGTTATTGCATCAAAAATCGTCGTCTTTCCAGCACCGGTATCGCCGGTTACAAGATATAGTCCGTTGCGACCTAATTTACTTAAATCCAGTTCATTGGTGCCTGCATATGGTCCAAAAGCAGACATCATTAGTTTTAATGGCCTCATTTGCTTTCCTCCCATATCCGTTCAATTAGCTCAGTGAGAAAATCCTCTTGTTGCTTATCAGGCTTACTGCCATTCTGCTTCTCAAAGAACTCTTCGCAAAGCTCTAACGGTGTTTTTTTATCTACATTCTCGCTTCTAGTTATTTCAGATATATGCCTTGTGCGAGCATTATCATAGTCAAGCTTCATCAAATTATGATAAATAACGCGCAATTTGAAAATCGCATCCGGGATATCGTCCTCGTCCGTCAGAGTAATGTGCACATAATCAGTCTGATAGCTTGTGCCCTCATAAAAGCTCTTAAGTGTTAACTCCTCGTAGCTTCCCTTTAGCTCCACCATATCATGAAGAGGCTCCAATTCTCGCGTCCTAACATCTAAGTTCCCATCAATTCCTAGATTTATTACGGTAACAGATTTATTCTGTTCTGCCTCGGAGAAAGAATATTTAAGAGGTGTGCCACAATAGCGAATGCGTTCGCTTCCGATATTCTGAGGTCCATGGATGTGTCCTAGCGCAACATAGTCAAAGTCTTCAAAAACCGAGGCGTCAATGTTATCCGAGCCTCCGACCGAGAAGTCCTCTGATTCTGACCTGCTTGCACCCGTCACAAATTGATGGGTCACTAGCACCTTGCGAATCCCATCTGCTGTATCAACATCGCTAAGAGCTATTTTGATTGCATCAGTATAAGATTCAATATCCTCATCTGGATAGAATTTCCTTACATTTACAGGCTTTACAAAAGGTAGCAGGCAAATATCGACCAGCCCATATTCATCCTCAAGTCTTACTGTCTCAACATGCCCGTTATAAGTCTGGCTGATATGCACACCGCTTCGCTCAATAAGTCTTGTACAGAAAGCAAGTCTCTCCGCCGAGTCGTGGTTTCCGCTTATTACGAAAACCTTAAGATCTCGTTTAGAGAGACTAAATAGAAAGTCATCGAGCAAAGCAATAGCCTCTGCAGATGGTACTGTTTTATCATAAACATCTCCAGCAATTATTACCCCGTCAGGCTGCTCTGCATCGATTATTTCTAGTATTTTTCTTAAAATATATTGTTGGTCCTCAATCATCGAGAATTCATTAACTTTCTTCCCTAGATGAAGATCGGATAAATGTACCAGCTTCATATCAACTCCTCTAATGTGCGAATAATCTTGTCCGGGTCCACAGGCTTTGCCAAATGTGCATTCATCCCGGCATCAAGACTCTTTCGGATATCTTCTTCAAAAGCATTTGCGCTGAGGGCAACAATAGGCACTGTCTTAGCATCTGGTCTTGAAAGCTCGCGAATGCATCGGGCAGCTTCTATTCCACTCAACACAGGCATTCTAATATCCATTAAGATTGCATCAAATTCTCTATTCTTTGAACTTATAAATCTATCTACACCTTCTTTGCCATTCCTTGATATTTCTACAGTGCATCCAGCATTTTGCAAAATCCTCATGGCAATTATCGAGTTGACTTTGTTATCTTCGCAAAGCAGGATTTTTCTCCCTGCTAGCTTTGATTTTACATCGTTTCCCGCAGTTTCTTTAGACAATTCAGGCTCTTTCTTTGTGCGATATTTATATGGATACACAATGCTGAATTTTGACCCAACTCCAATTTTACTCTCCGCGAGAATATCTCCGCCTATCTCTCTGGCGATTTCACGCGATAAAGGTAAACCCAGTCCTGTCCCCTGAACAGTCTCCGAGTATATGTTGTGTTCTTGAGCAAAAGGACTAAACGCCTGTTCCATGAACTCTTTGGTCATCCCACAACCAGTATCTTCAACTGTAATTATATCAACCGCAGTTGCACCATCATTACTTTCATTCACAACAGTTAGAGCGATACGGCCTCCTTCTCCTGTAAACTTGCATGCGTTACTAAGGAGATTCATAATCATCTGCTGAGTTTTTAAAACATCGATATAAAATTCAAAACCTTCGCCAAGCCCATTGTCTTGATATTCAAATTGAATATGCTTCCTTTCCATTTCTGGACGAAGCATGTCAATGCAAGGTTTAATAACACCATCTACGGATATCCATTTCTGGTTCAACACGAACTTCCCACTTTCAATGCGACTCATTTCCAGAATATCGTTAATTAGGCTTAATAAAAAATGCCCTGACTCCAATATAGTATTCAGAGTATCCTTGGTTTCAGTTTCTTTGGTGCTATCAATGCTGAGCTTTGTTAACCCAATAATAGCGTTTAACGGTGTGCGAATCTCATGACTCATATTCGAAAGAAATTCGCTCTTGGCTCTATTAGCACTCTCTGCAGACTCTAACGCTTTTTCGAGTCTACGCTTTTTCTCCTGTTCTTCTCTATATAAGTCTGTGATATCTCTTTGTATAATAGTAATACTCTCTTTTATATCGTCTGAATAAAAAGCTCTTACCTTCTTGCGGCGCCAGCTTCCATTCTTATCACACATACGATATGTTTCGGTTACCACTCCTTCTGTATTGAGCTTATTCGTTAGAGTTTCCTTGTCAAAAAATATTGCAAGCGCTTTCCTGTCTTCCGGCATTATTCCGCCCAAATATTCGTCACTATTAATTGCTTTGACTTTAAATATATCTTCTTTATTCAAAGCCGAATATCCTGCTCTAAAATGCAGCAATGTCACGATGTCTGTCACAGTACTAACTAATGCTACAAAATCTGTCTCTTCCTCGATTATACTTTCGAGAGCCAGACGTCTCTTCTTATCTGTATCAACATCTCGAATAAAAGTATAATTGACCAAGTCTCCGGTTTGTTTATCTTTTGCTGTACGACAGACCGCAGAAAGCCAGTGAAGGCATCCATCATTCTGGCGACTCCTGTATTCTATCTTGTTCTCAAATATCTCAGCATTAAAGCGCTCAATACTCTTCTCGCAGCTAAAGAAATCTGCCGCGCGTTCTCTCTCCTCTTCAGTTGGTACCCGATCCATAATACTTGGAATAATGCCCTCTCCGCTTTGACCGCTAGAATATTTTTTAAAAGTATCCGTATTTACCCTGACTTCAATAATTTCGTTCTTTGTAACATTAAATACAATGAAAATATCACTATTCTTTTCGAGCAATCGTCGTTGGATAACTTCTTCCTCATGCTGTCTTTTCAAAGTATCGTTAGCACTTTCAAGTTCACTTCGAATATTCATGATTTCTTCATTGTCGACATAATTACAATAAAGAAGTAAATGGTCTTCATTGCGTTCAAAGACTGAAACATCCAGTCTAAACCAATGGTAGTTCCCATCTCCGCACAAAACTCGCAGGCGTATCCTCGCCTCGTCAGACCCTGCCTTTAGTCTTTCAATCGTAGCACTTGTTTGCTCGTGGTCCTCTTGGAAAATCACATTCATGAATTCCGCATGAGTCTTTGCAGTTCGCTTCTGTCTTGGCACGCCAATCATCTTGTAATATTTGTCATTCATGTATAGAAGATAGCTTTTATCTCCAACAATTTCGAAAATGCCTACCCCAGAAGGGATCCTGTTTAAAAGTTCCTCTTCAATCTTATTTATTACAGTAACATCAGACACTATTGAGCTATGTTTCATTGCTATGTCCTCCATAGAGTTTGAGCTGAAGTTCTCTTGCAATTGCCTTATCGAATCGCACAATTCTATAGCTCAAACTCACTCACACTAGTTAGAAATATTATATCATATATGAATATCCTATTGTTACTAGTGATAATGCTTGTTCCAATTTTCATTCCACTAAAATTTTCATTGAAACTGCAATGTTTTTTTGACAATTTGTTCAAAATTTTGTAAAATATCAAGTGATGTTATAATTGTCAAGACACAAGGATTATACAGTGTACATTCTATATTACACAGAAGTAAATTTAATATGTATTATTATTCTGCTCTTGTTTAAAATGCAGCTTAAGAAGAATTATAAGAACCTTTCTGCTGAGAATAAAGTCTTTGATTCTTTAGTTTTTGCTGCCATTCTTACTTGTATAGCTGATATGTTCTCGGGCTTGGCGCATGGGCAGACTTTCCCCGGAGCTAGAGTTCTTCTTGAAGTTTCTAACCTTCTCTATTTTGAGTTTATGGCTATCACAAGCTTTATATGGATGATGTATGTATATACAAAGTATGAAACTAAAAGGATGACCAAACGAACGTCTTTCTACTGGGCAGTTCCTTTAATTATTTTTACTATAGTTGTAATTACAAATCCATTTACCGGTTTTATTTTTACAATTGATGCAGATAATCTTTATTCTAGAGCTGCAGGCGTTGCATTGCATTGGCTTGTTGCTGGCTTCTACCTACTTGTTCCTACTGTAAAGCTTATTTCAATGATAACCCATGAGCCTAACAGGCAGCGCAAGAAAGAGCTTGCCCCTGTTGTTCATTTTATTATTCCACCTGCTATAACCGCTGTTATACAAATGTTGTACTATGGTGTATCATTAACTCAAGTCGGAATCACGATATCCATTGTTGCCATCGCTTTGGCAGAGCAAGATAGCCAGATTTTCTCTGACGCACTGACTGGCCTGAATAACAGACGAGCTTTCTATAGATATATTGATAGCAAGACAGCGCAAGGCAAGAAAGCGGACCTTACAATAATCGTCGTAGATATTGATGACTTCAAGCTTGTTAATGATAGGTTCGGACATATTGCTGGGGATCTTGCTTTAAAGAATGTCTCTAATACACTTAAGAAAGTACTTGGTGCATCTGACAAAAGGATATTCCTTTCACGATATGGGGGTGATGAATTCCTCGTTGCATCCACGGAGTGTACGGCAGAAGAAATTGCTCTATTGGTAAGCCAAATTCATGAAGAAATGGATTTAATAAATATAGGTGGCGAAACGCCATGCTCTTTGAAACTCAGTATTGGATTTGCGTCCGGAACAATCTCAAGCGATGAAGATGTGCGCGAGTTATTCGTTGACGCTGATTTGAAAATGTACGAAAACAAATAAATTATTTAAAAAAAGAGGAAAAAAATGGATTACAAAATGACGATTGCGGGTCTAGAGAGACATCTACCGCTTTGCAAAGTAAATGATGATCTCTATATTGCCGGCTTTATCATGTTCAATGATGTTGAGCTAACAATTGCTGTAGCAAGGGAGCTTCTAGATAGAGCTCCGGAATTTGATGTTATCTTGACAGCTGAATCAAAAGGCATTCCACTTGCTTATGAAATGGCTCGTCAGTCAAATAATGCGCCATACATTGTAGCTCGAAAAGAAACAAAGCTATATATGCAGGATGTATTTCAAGTAGAAGTTAACTCAATTACTACAAATCACAAGCAGAAGCTCTGCATTGGAAAGGCTGAAAGAGACCTAATGAGAGGCAAGCGCGTACTCGTTGTAGATGATGTAATCAGCACAGGCGAATCCATTGCTGCTATTGACAAAATCGTTGATGCGGTAGGCGGAACTATCGTTGGTCAAATGACAGTTCTAGCAGAAGGAGATGCTTGCAAGAGAGATGATATTACTTATCTTGAAGAGCTTCCACTTTTCGACAAAGATGGGAATGTAATGCAGTAATAGATTTTACAGAAATCAAATCTCATAGATTTATAATATGAAACATAAAAGGCGATTATACTACCTGTGCTTATCAGGTAAGGTAATCGCTTTTTTCTATGATATAAACAAATTTTAATATGTTATAATTATATAAATGCAAACTGGGAGGTTGAAGTGAAAATACATCAGATTAGCAGAAATAATGCGGTCCTATTATATGGCCTCTTGTTCGGATATGTTTTATCTTTCGTTTTCGAGGGTCCCGTATATTATGGAATGATTGCAGCAACCGGTAAGACCTGTTCGGACCAGTCTCTTCTTGCAATGACTTGTCATCTAGCAGGGCTTCTTGCTGCGGGTGCTTTTATTAAAAACGGACCACATGCACAGAAAATAATGCGTATAATGCTGATTGTATGTGCATGCACAACTCCGTTCTTTGTTCTCAATAATCAAGTGATTGCTTCCGCCGTAATAATAGTGGTTGCTTTTGCGTCAGGAACCGCTGTAGCTTGCTGGGGGTGCCTTCTACTTCAGCTGTTTTGAGGACAATAACAGGCTTGAAGGTATGGCAAACTCTCTAATCCTCGCAAACATTCTAATGATGATAACGGGACTTGTTGCAACATACATCTCTGCGCTTGCAGGTTTTGTATTATCGCTTTCATATCTTATTATAGCAATAGTCGTTCTTCATAGAAACAAGTTTGAACGCAACGAAAAGTATGAAGCAGACTTAAAAGATGTTAACTTGCGAGTTACGACATTCCTTTTCTTTGCCTTTATAGTTGTAATAACTATAAATAGCGGCCTCATGTATGGCGTGTTTAACACTGAATATCTTGCATTCGAGAAGCTTACCGCGTGGTATTGGGTTCTACCTTATTTAGTTGCCCTATTTATTATGAAGAAGCTTTCCTTCAGAAAATCCAGCAACCTATATATTTACTTTGCTATCGTGATGATGATAGCTGGTTTTATTCTGAATATGTTGCTTGAAATAAAGCCTGCGAGTTATATTATTATCGACTCTTTGCTTCTTGGAGCGGCCGGCATTCTAGATTTATTCTGGGCGAGTATCGTTGGAAGCTCTTTTAAATATATTCGAAATCCAGTTCGTATGCTGAGCGTTGGTTGGTCCGCAAATGTAGTTGGTGTTCTAATCGGCGGTGTGTTCAGCAGATTTATTCTTGCCAAAAATCTTTCAACAGAAAGTGTTGCATTGATAGCGCTAGTTGTTATTTGCGCTTCTCTTATGATTCTCCCCGAGATGCTTCGACGACTCAGCCTTCTCTTTGTGAATAATCTTTATTTGCGGAGGCACAAAGAAATGCCAGAAGAGAAGCAGATCGAAGCGGTGGAAAGACTCCCTCGATTACAGGAGCTAACTAATGCCGAGCAGCGCGTATTACAACAAATTCTACTTGGCAAGAGTAATAAAGCCATCGCGGAAGAGCTTTCGATTTCTGAGAATACCGTTAAGACTCATGTGCGCAACATTCTTACGAAATATGAAGTCCCATCTAGAATCGAGCTAATAAGCCTGCTTCTTAGACAATAGTTTTGCAATAGTTATGCAAAAAATCATCATTTAGGATGATGAAATATCGCTGTGATTTAAATATACTTAACATACTAACTTTAAGAAAGAAATTGGAGGG
>LSQX01096663.1_pt2 | contig 41755 bp, 42 predicted proteins | sample 654561 | NCBI WGS metagenome assembly LSQX01 (sample SAMN04489861, study PRJNA283612) | anaerobic digester metagenome | isolation source: 4 biogas reactors fed with cattle manure at either 37C or 55C with and... | place: Denmark: Kongens Lyngby | collected 2014 | reverse complement strand
TGTCGTTTCATTTTGCTAGAAAGGGATAGCTTTTTTTCGACCAAAACTAAACAATCAAATAGATTTCGATTTTTTGTTGATCTTATATAAAAATTTATTTATAAAAAAATAATAATTGACTTAGTGAGATTAAAGGTTATATTTAATAAACTTAATAGACTTAATACACAAGGAGTTCATAGTGAAACAAAAGTTTATTTTATTTGTGGCTATTTTAGCCCTTAGTTCTAGCTTGTACGCTGGCGATGTTTTTTCTGTTGGAGCAAGAGCTGGAGTCACCTACAATGATTTTTGGGGAGATGGAATGAAAAATGCACCTGATGATTTATGGGGGGTGGGTTTTAATGCTGGTGTAGGGATCCTTTTTCCATTAAGTCCACTTATAGCCGTACATCCAGGAGTAGAAATTTCTTTGCGTCGCCAGAGTTATAGCAATACTGAAATCGATTTCGATAGTCCTTACGGTGAGTCTTTTGAAATCGAGGGTGTTATGAAACAATGGAATTTAGACTTACCAATTTTAGCTCGATTGAATCCAAGCTCTATGTTCTTTTTAGAGGTGGGACCCATGCTTTCTCTTAATCTAGCTAGCGATATTACAATGGAAATGATGGGTGTCTCGAAAACTGAAAAAAATGATAAACAAAATATTTTTGAATTAGACCTAGTTGCGGGAGTGGGGGTATCGATTCCTCTAGGCGATAAAAATATAGATGTGGATTTTCGCTATATACTAGGGTTAACAGAAGCGATGGATCAATCAGATTTTTCAGTATGGAATTTTCAACTGGCAGCAAGTTTTTGGTTTATGTAAGCTAATAAACATTGAAAATCTTAGCCCTATTTAAAATAGGGCTTTTTTTATACTAAATTTTAAATGTGTGGAATCTATGCCAAAAGGAGCCAGGCGCTTCTGAGACTTCATTATATTCTAAATGACAATAGATAGCTCCCAGTAGTTTGATTTTTAAAAAGATAAACAATACCCTCGTGTTCAAGGATGTTGTTTTTAGTGACTTTTGTGAGTGAAAGTTTGAGTGGAGTGGATTTGAGTTTTGAAATGAAGTGTCCTTGCTATCACTTTAAATGCTTGAATTTGTGTGGACTTTTTGATTTCCTTTGGGTATTGGCCTAGTTTTATTCTTTTGTAATTCTTATCAAAAATAAGGTGTAGATTCTAGATTTTGTATCGATTTTTTTTGATAAAAAAAGTGAAATTCTTGATGGAGTTGTTTTGTCGTTTCATTTTGCTAGAAAGGGGTGGCTAAAAGTGTTTTTAATGAGAGAAAAATTTGGCGTTCTTTTAAAATAAAAAAACTCTGCCAAACGGCAGAGTTTTACAGTACCCCCAAGGGGTTTCGAACCCCTGTTGCGGGAATGAAAATCCCGAGTCCTAGGCCTCTAGACGATGGGGGCATAGAAGCGAAACCAAATATAAGAAACTTAAAAGTTTTGTAAAGGGTTAGAGCATAATTTTTCTACATTATATATTGTGGAACTTCAATCACTCCTTAAAAAATCTAGTTTAAGAGCGTTTTTATTGCTTTTGGCTCCTTCTTTGGGGGCCAGTTTAACAGATGCACTTTTATTGGCGGGACTGCGATTTTTTATAGAAATCGTGGTTGGAAATCCCATTTTAAGCATTAAAGAGTGGTTTTTTTTAATGTTTTTGCTCATTATTTTGCGATTTATTTTTTTGCGGTCCAAAAGCACCCTTGCTCAAAAACTCTTTCGACAACTCGAAGCCACACTTCAAGGCTATTTTGTGGCCGTACTTCGTCGTTTAAACCCTCAGTATTTTCATCACCCAAAGAGTGAGTCTAAATTCCAAACTGCATACAATGCCACTCAAACTTTGGCCTTGAGTAGTGAGGCTTTGGTTCAAGTTTTCCAGGCTTTTTTGCAGCTGTTGGTATTTGTTCCTGTGCTTTTGTATTTGTCTTGGCAGCTCACACTATTTTTGTTTTTTATTGTGCTCCCTATTTTGAGCTTTACTCAAAAAAAATGGAGGGGTTTGGGAGCTATTTTAAATGAACAATTGAAGAGCGATGGAAATCTAAGGAGTGAATTGAGTGTGCTAACGAGTCTTTACCGATATTGGAGTTCGCCTTTTGAAAAACAAGTGCAACGCAGTTATTTTTTACGATTGATCCGAGAAAGGAAAAAAATTGCAAGCAAAGCAGGAATCAAGCAAGCGACTCTTTCGATTTTTATAGAAAGCACTTCTGTTTTGGCAATGTTATTGGTGCTTGCTTTTTGTGCCTATATGATTTCTATGTCATGGATGCAGGCTCAAGATTTAATCCTTTATTCGTCGGCTATTTTTTTGTCTTACAAGCCTACCAAAGAATGTATCCGGATTATCCCGCAAATGCGTTTAGCTCAAAGTGCTTATCAGATCCTTTTAGAAATTTCAAAAGAGCCCAGACGCTATTCCAATCACCCATCCAAAGGTTCCAAATTAAAAATCGAAGCGGCTTCTTTTAGCTATAAGAACAATTCAAAGCAAGTGTTTCAAGATTTATCTTTATCTCTTGACACTCAAAACCCAATACTTATCACTGGCCCCAACGGAATAGGAAAAACAACTTTGCTAAGGCTTCTTGCTAATTTAGAAGCATGGGATTCCGGGCAAATAGTATATCCAGAATCATATAAAATATCAGGTGTGTTTTTTATAGCTCAAAACATAGTGCTTCCTCCTCTTTCGATTTTGAAATTATTGATTCAAAAACAAAGCTCTCCTTCACTAGAAAATTTTATGAAGTTAGCCAAAGTACAGCATCTTTTTGAAAAAAAAGAAGTTTCTGGAGGAGAAAAAGCCCGTTTAGCCTTGGTGTGGGCTCTCGCTAGTAAAAGTAATATATTGCTTTTGGATGAGCCTTTCGCTTACATTTCTAGGTTTGACAAAAATCACTTGCTGGTTGCTTTTTTGGAAGCCAGTCAAGAATTAAATAAATGGATCATTCTCTCTAGTCATGAAGTTTTAGAAGCGCCTATCCTGAATCGTTTTAAAGAAGTGAGTTTTTATGAAAGAGATGTATAAATATAGAGGGATTATTTTAGGGTGTTTTGCTTTTGTTTTACTTTTGTTCCCTCATCGGTCTTCCTTTTTTTCTCCTTTTTCTATTATTTTTTTAAGTATAGGTGTTTTTTTTAGAGTGGAAGCTCGTCGAGTCATAGGGGCACATTCTCGTCATCAAGAGTTAAAAGCTCCATATTTGGTGACCACTGGAATATATGGCTATTTAAGACACCCCTTGTATTTGTCTAATATGCTTATTGGCTCTGGATTTGTTTTTGCTCATTTGGGAAACTCTTGGCTTTCCTTTTTTTTGATTTTTCTTTATTGTCTTTTTATTTATCGACTTTCTAAACAAGAAGATGTATTTTTAGAAAAGCTTTTTGGAGTAGAATTTTTGGAATGGAAAAAGCACACAAAGGCTTTTTACCCTCAAAAACCACAAAAAAAGAAGATAGATACTCCAAAAAAAGAATTTATTACAGCGTTTAAGTTAGATTCTCACACTTGGATTTGGCTTTTTCTATATAGTTTGCTACTTATGTTAAGAAGTCAATAGGAGATTATTATGATGCTTCTCGATTTTGCAAGGAGTGTGGCGGGTACTGTGACCAAGGCGGCTTCTAAAATTCCTGCTCTTGAGGAACGCTTTAGTTTAGAAAATCGCCTAGTAGGCCCCTGGCCTCAAGGGCCATTCCTTTGGCTCCATGGAGCAAGCCTTGGGGAGTGTAAAATGTTGCTTTCTTTAGCTATACAACTTCAAAAAGACTTAGACTCTTGCCCGTCTTTATTGCTCACCACTCAAAAGGTAGAGGTCTTAGAGTATTTAAAGACTCAAAATCAAAACATTTCTTATTCTATCGCCCCTGCAGATACCCCTCAAACCATGCTTGCTTTTTTAAAAAAGGTGAAACCCATCGGTTTGGTCTTAGCCGAAAATGAATTGTGGCCAGGCTATCTTTCTTCAGTGCGAAAAATCGCTTTAAAACCTTCTATTGCTATTATTTCTGGTCGTTATCAGCGTTCTTTTTCTAAGGCGGATTTTTCTGCTATTGGTTTTGTGAGTATGCAGTCGGGCAGTGATCTTTCTAAAATCGCCGAAGATTTACCTCCAGAAGTGGCCTCTAATGCCATTGTAGGGGGAAACTGGAAATTACTCTCTTGGGCTTTATCGGACACAGAAATTCAAGAACCTCAGGACCCTAGTGTAGACACCACTTTTTTGTCGATGCATTTTTCGGAATGGAATAGTTTGTATCAAATGATTTTATCCTCTATCAAAAGGCAAGAGGCCGTGGTTTTGGTCCCTAGAAGGCTTACAGAAATAGAATCTTTTAGAAATGAACTTATAGATCAAGAAATTTTAGTTTTAGAGTGGCCTTTGGTTCAAAAGGGAGCCGTTTCTTTGGTCACTCAATACGGAAGGAGTGCCGAGGTCCTACAAAAATCTAAAACAGCAGTGGTTGGGGGTTCTTTTAACCGTTTATTAGGCGTTCATGATTTTTGGGAGCCACTCCAATATGGAGTACCAACTTGTATAGGGCCCTATGCCAGAGGTCAAAAAAATACAGTGAAAAGTCTGGTGCATGCTGGAGTTTTAGCTCAAATACGGTCCACGGCAGACTACTCTAAACGGGATATAGCTAGTATAGAGCTTATCCAAAGTTTTCTTTCTCACGAACGCACTAAAATTAAAAACTCTTACCAAAGTTTTTTGTCTTTTCTTAAAAATTTAATTCCAGGGAGAATCCATGAATAAACTTTTACTAGCCACTCCAAGAGGGTTTTGTGCTGGTGTGGATAGGGCTATACACATTGTCGAAAAAGCTCTAGAAAAATACGGGGCTCCTATTTATGTTCGACACGAAATTGTCCACAATCAATTTGTGGTCAATAAGCTTAAAAAAATGGGTGTCGTATTTGTGGATGAACTCTCAGAAGTTCCCGATGATGCGACAGTGATATTTTCTGCTCATGGAGTGAGTGAGCAAGTGTATCAAGAAGCATTTGACCGCAAGCTAAAGGTTTTAGATGCGACTTGTCCTCTGGTTAAAAAAGTGCATTCCAGTGCCAAAAGGCACTATGAAAATGGAAGGCGTGTGATCTTGATAGGGCATTCTGGTCATGCCGAAGTAGAGGGCACACTAGGCCAACTCCCCGAAGGGGCTATAAGCTTGATTCGAAATCAAAAAGACATTGAAAAATTAGACTTTAAGGACGATCAATCTTTAGCGTATATTACTCAAACAACATTGTCTGTAGCTGAAACAGCACATATTATTAAAGCCCTCAAAGAAAAGTTTCCAAAAATAGTGGGGCCTGCGGCGGGGGATTTGTGTTATGCTACAGGAAATCGTCAAAAGGCAGTGGCAGAACTATCAAAAGAGGTCGATTTATTGTTGGTAGTGGGCTCTCCTAACTCTTCTAATTCTAGTCGATTGCGAGAATTAGGGACAGAAAAAGGCATCCCCAGTTATTTGATAGACTCTGTAGAAGATATTAATCCTACTTGGTTTGTGGGGGTAAAATCTGTGGGGCTTTCTAGTGGGGCCAGTGCACCAGAGGTCTTGGTTCAAGAAGTGGTGGAGTGGATCAAGGACCATTTTTCCAATGTAGAGCTAGAAAATCGGGTAACTTTAGTGGAAAATACAAAATTTAACCTGCCAATTGAACTTCAAGATTGACACAAAACAAAAAAATAACTAAAATTGCACTGTCTAAAAATTGGAGTCTTTTATGAGCCGAATTTGTGAAGTTACCGGAAAAGCCGGTCTAGTTGGGAATATGGTTTCTCACTCTCAACGCAAAAAATTAAAAAAGCAGCTTCCTAATCTACAAAAGAAGCGTTTTTACATCCCCGAAGAAGATCGCTGGGTGACTCTCCGTGTGAGTGCCGCTGGAATCCGCACTATTTCTAAACGCGGGATTTTTGCTGTGGCCAAAGAGCTAGGCATTTGATTTATATCGAAAGCTTACTACAAGGTCATTGATGCTGTTTTCGAGAAATAAAGCCTTCTGTGAATAGAGGGTTTTAATTCTTTTTAAACTAAAAAGATCATTATTTAAGGCATATTTTAGTCCTTTTGAAGCTAAAACTTTATAAGTCTTAGCTTTTTTAGCAATTGCTATCCTTTAAGTTTTTTATTTTCTCTTTGTTTTAAGTATATAAAGTCCTCTGTTTTTAGGACTTTGTATTTGAGTGGAAAATTTCTTGTAAAGTTTTTCTTGTATTTTATCTCCTTTAAGCGAGTAAAATTCAAAATAGGTATCTTCTTTTAGCGATTCTATTGGGATGCTTGAATTTCCAAGAATTATAGAGGGTGTTGGGCTTTGTCTTTTGATTTTGGGTTTTAAAATATTTAGAGGGATAGAGTCGGTAGAAATCACAAAGTTATCGAAGCGAGCGTAACTATCTATGCTTGGAGACCAGCTGGCATCACTCCCTCCGTGAAAGGTAGAAATATAAAAAACATCGATCCATTGCTCGTCATAGTCCACCAAAAGTAGTGTGTCCAAATCTAAAACAAGTTCATCATCAAACCAGCTTTTAATTTTTCCGTTTTTTTGACCTTGGCCTTCTGTGTGGACGGTATTCAAGGTGATTTTGGTCTTGAATCGGTGCCAAACTCCCGGTGTGATTTGTTTTTGCTCTATTTGATTGTTTAAGTCCCATTTGGCGTCATCTCCATATTCAGAGGCTTGGTCTTTGAAATAAAGGTATTGGACTAGTTTGCCATCTGCTCGCCACATGATTCTAGCGCTCCAACCGTCGCCTGTGGTGGGCCTGTTGCCACCTGTGTAGCATTTTCCTCCACACAGTCCTGGTAATTTCCCTCCTTTAACAAAATCAAAGTTTTCTTCAAAAAGTACATCGTAACTCAGCCACACTTCTTTGGATTTAAAGGGTAAGGCTTGTTTTATTTGCCCGGCACAGGCAATAGGGCTGTCATTGGGGCCCAAACAATTTGCAGGATATCGTAATTGTAAAACTTGCCCGTGTTCTTTGTCATCAGAGATGATTTTTGCATTTTCTCCGTTGTTTTGTTCCATGGCATACCAACTAGAAGCTCCTTTTAAAGATTCAAAGTCTGTTTTGGCCATAGCATTGGTGTAGTTTCCTTCTGGATGCTTTTCAAAGTCTACACTTATGATTTCTGCACTGAGTGTATTTACAAAAATAAAGATAATCAGGTAAAATGCTTTCATTGAGTTTCTCCTTCTAATCAATCTATGTTATATTTTTTAAAGTAAAGCATGATTTTTGATGGACTGGCATTTTAATGGAGGCTGTGAGAAAGAAAGTTTTGAAACTTTGGGTAGAGGCGTGATCCTATGAAATAAAGAGGCTAGCAATAAATTGAGTGAAAACTGAGCCAGGCGCTTCTGAAACTTCAATACAAAAGAAACTTTTCTTAGCTTTTTGGATTAGTTTTTGAGCCTTGAATTTATTTTTGAAGTATCGATGAAAATCGAGTTTGTGTTAGAGGTGAAGGCTGTGTTTTTCGATAATGAAGCTCATTTTTATTTTTTTTGTATAAAATGGAACTTTTTTGCCCTTGAAACATCTAACTTTTAATGATGAAACTTAGTGAGCCTCAAATTATCCTTTCTGTCCAAAGCCTTTTTCGAAGTTTTCAAATGGGAGAAGAGGTGGTGCATGCTTTAAAAGGAGTGAGTTTTGATGTGTGTGCGGGTGAGTTTGTGACCATTATGGGGACCAGTGGTTCTGGCAAAACAACTTTGTTGAATATTTTAGGGGGTATGGATAAGCCTAGTTCTGGGGGCTATGTTTTAGATGGGGTGAGTGTGGATACCTTGAAAAGAGACGATTTAGCCAAAATTCGCAATCAAAAAATAGGTTTTGTGTTTCAAAGTTATAATTTACTCGCCAGGACATCGGCTGTAGAAAATGTGGAGCTTCCTTTGCTTTATAATTCAAAAATTCCAGTCAAAGAAAGACGAGAACGAGCTGTCGAAGCACTGAAAATGGTGGGTTTAGAGAGTCGCTTAGACCATAAACCCAATCAACTGTCTGGTGGCCAACAGCAACGAGTCGCTATTGCTAGAGCCCTTGTGAATGACCCTGTGGTGATCCTTGCCGACGAGGCCACGGGAAATCTAGACACCCGAACTAGCTATGAGATTATGCATTTGTTTCAAAATCTAAACCATCAAGGGAAAACCATTGTATTTGTAACTCATGAACCCGATATTTCTGCTTTTGCAAAGAGGACTATCACATTTAGAGATGGCTTGTTACAAAAGGATGTTTATAACCAAAGTGTGCAGAGTGCACAAGAAGCTCTCAGAAACTTGCCCCCCACCGATGCCTATGCAGAAATGAGCCAGTGATATGCGTTTTTCTTCTTTATTAAAAGTGGCTTTAAAAGCTTTATTTAGAAACCGTATGCGTACCTTTTTATCGGTTTTAGGGATAGTCATTGGTGTGGCGGCTGTGATCACCATGGTCGCTATGGGAGAAGGTTCTAAAAAATCCATTCGTGAGCAAATGACCTCAATGGGCACCAATGCATTGACTATCACTCCAAATTCTTCTCGAAGGGGGCCCGTGCAATTAGATGCAGCGAGTTCTACAGAAACTCTAGAAGAAGCAGATCTTTTTTATTTAAAAGAACACGCCACTTGGATCAAAGATGTGTCTCCTTTGGTTTCTGCAAATGCACAAGCGGTAGTGGGCAATAATAACTGGCCTGTATCTTTGAGCGGTGTGAGTCAAGACTACCTTGAGATTAGAAACTATCAAATCGAAGATGGGGTGATGTTTGACGATCAACTGGATAGAATGGCCAAGGTATGTGTGATAGGGAAAACGGTAGAAAAAAATCTATTTGCTGGGACAAAAGCGATAGGCAAAAGCATTCGATACAAAAACATACCTTTAAAAGTGATTGGCGTTTTAAAAGAAAAAGGCGCTGGAGGTTTTGGGCAAGATCAAGACGATGTGATCCTTGCACCCTATCGCACAGTGATGCGACGAATGAATGCCACCAATGAAATCCGCACTATTTATGCAAACTCCATAGGTGAAGGCTACGCAGCAGAGGCCACTGAAGAGGTTTTAGCACTCTTAAAAGAACGCCGTCATTGGACCAAGCCCACCGAACCTTTTAGGGTCAGGACTCAAGAAGAAATGATCGAAATGATGACCAGCACCTCTGAATTGCTCTCTGTGGTCCTCACGGCCATCGCCGGGATTAGTTTGCTGGTTGGAGGCATAGGGATTATGAATATCATGTATGTATCGGTCACGGAACGCACTCGAGAAATAGGGCTTCGAATGGCTATAGGAGCCAGAGGAAAAGATGTTTTATATCAATTTTTATTAGAATCGGTGATGATTAGTTTATTAGGAGGCTTGGTGGGAATCTTTTTTGGACTTATCGCCTCAAAATTAGTACAAGAAATTTTAAGTTGGCCTATGAGTGTTTCTTTTACTAGTATTGTGGTTAGTTTTGGAGTTTGTTTTGCTACGGGGGTGTTTTTTGGATGGTACCCTGCGAAAAAGGCCAGTCGATTAGACCCAGTAGAAGCCTTGAGATTTGAATAAAGCAGGTGCATTTTTTGCACACCAGTCATCGAAATAAAAAATCAATTTTTATTGAAGTCTCACACACGCCTGGTTTTTGAAGAAAAGAAACAATTTAAAACACATAAATCAATAATATGAATTTTATAGCTTATAGACACCCAGCACTTTTTAGTGGAATTTCTTTTTTTTGTTTTTTTAAATTATAAAAGTCAAGGTAAAGAAGATTGAAAAGTTACAAATGCTATTAGAAAAACTTTAGAGGATTTATGTTCAAAAAAACACTCACACGCACACCTGTAATAGGTATTTTACGGGGAATTTTCTTAGGTCAAGAAAGCGAATGCATCGAAGCATGTGATCGAGCAGGTTTAAAAGTAATCGAAGTGACCATGAATACGGAGAATGCACCAGAGATTATTAAAAATTTAAAAAAACAAGCTTCTTCAAAAGGCATCTATGTAGGTGCAGGCACTGTTCGAAATTTAAAAGACTTAGAAACAGCTATAAACGCAGGAGCAGACTTTATCGTCACCCCCACTACTAGTGTTGAAGTGATAAAAAGCTGTGTAGAAAAAAGAATTCCTATAATTCCCGGGGCTTTGACTCCCACCGAAATCGAGTTGGCTTATACTTTGGGGGCTACTTATGTTAAAGTTTTCCCTGTTTCTAGCATGGGAGGGGCTTCTTATATTAGAGACCTTAGAGGCCCATTAAAAGATATTCCCTTGATGGCTTGCGGTGGAGTGAGTGCGTCGAATGCTCTCGATTATAAAAAAGCTGGAGCCAATTTGTTTGCTTTTGGTGCTAGCATCTTCAATGTAGAATGGATGCAAACAGGCCAGTGGCAGCTTATCGAAGTCAAAATAAAAGAGTTTTTACAAGCACTAGAGTTATAAAAAAATGAAACAAATCGAAGTCGTCGCGGCTGTCATTCAACAAGGAAAAAGGGTCTTAGCCACGCAAAGGGCGTCTGGAGAATTTAAAGGTTTTTGGGAGTTTCCAGGCGGAAAGCCAGAAAAAGGTGAAAGCCTAGAAGAAGCCTTGATTCGAGAAATTCAAGAAGAGTTAGGTGTTTTAATTGCTGTAAAATCTTATATCCACACCATCCATTACGACTATCCTGACTTTCATTTGGTTATGCATACTTATTTTTGTAGTATTTTAAAAGGAAAGCCTGTTTTATTGGAGCATAGTGCTGCAAAGTGGCTTTTAAAAGAAGAATTAAAGGAAATCCAATGGATTCCTGCCGATATTAATTTGCTTCAATATTTGAATTTTTAAATGTGGAGTATAAATTTATAAGTTTGGTTCACTATGGATGCTCAAAAAGAACAAATAAAATCAAAACGAGTCTCTTTTATTTATGTAAAAGTGCTGTTGCTTTTATGGCTTATTTTATTGTTCGCCTGCGAAAGCATCGAAGAGGAACCATGGCTTTCTGTGGAAAGGCCTATGATGTTATTTAACGATACCACCTTGTTGGATTTTTATGAGGGTGAATTTTTATCTTGGAAATTAAAAACGGCATACTTAGAGCGATGGGCTTCTAACGATAAAGTCTTTGCACGGCCTATTTTAGTAGATATTTATGACTCATTAGGAAAGAAAGTGGCTTTTTTAAGGGCAGACTCTGGAACGCTGGATATGAGCATGAGCTATGTTTTTGCTTATGGACATGTTTTTGCATACACCCCTACAGGTGCTTCGGTCCGAGCCGATTCTTTATTGTGGCATAAAAAAGACAACTTAGTGAAAACAGAAAGCTATGTGAGAGTGGTGAGCGAAGAAGGAGATGTTTTGCAAGGCAAAGGTTTTGTGAGTGATGCCAAAATGGAAAATTGGAGTATTTTATCGGATATCACTGGTATTTTTCAAGATGCAGCCAAACGGTTAAAAGAAGAGGATAAAGTGCAAGCAGATACCAATGCTTTAGCCCAAGAAGATAAAAAATTAGACGCTACAAAAAAAACGAGCCCTGACTCAGTTTCGAATCCATCTCCAAGTAAAAACACAAAAAACAAAGCTTCGGACCCTCAAAATTTAAGCTCTGCAAAATCTATAAAGGATTCTCTATAATGTTTTTTAAAGGCTTTCCTTATAGACTTTGCTTGTTTTTTTTCTTGAGTTTTCTTTCTTATTTACATGCTCAAAGTTCTCCTTTGATAATGAAACGAGCCGATAGACTTTCTGTGGCAAGAAATCGTGGCAATTTAGTTTTAGAAGGACGAGTGCATTTTGTTCATGATAGCATTGAATTTAAAACTCAAAGAGCGGTGTGGAATCGAGATGTAGATATGGTGCAATGCGATGGTCACTTTATTTTCACTCACCCCGATGGCTTTATAAGAGCAAGCAGCGGTGTGTATCAAAAGAAAAGTAATTTTGCTTCTGCCACAGGGAAGGTGGTCGCCAAAGACTCCGCCGGTACATATGCTTTTTATGGAGAGCATTTGAATTTTGACAGGAACACAGGGATCCTTTTAATGCCCGATCAACCTGTTTTAGAGCAATATGAGGTCCAAGGAGATTCGATAGACACTCTAACCATTAAAGCCTCTCGTATTATTTATAATAAAGAAGACGAGTTTGCCTCGGCTTTTGAAAAAGTGAATATTCAAAAAAAAAATATGCTAGTCACCGCGGATTCGGCCTATTTTGATCGAAAAAACAACTGGATAGCTTTGTCTGGAAATCCAGTGTGTCAATTTGAAAACGAAACAGTGAAAGGAGATTCTATTTATTTAGAACTAGAAGAAAATTCACAAGGAATCCGATCAGCACTGGTGATTCGAAATGCTTATGGGATTCAAAAACAACCCGCAAAAGGCAAACAAAAAGCTCAAATTACAGAGGCCTTTGGAGACACCTTGTATGTTCAATTTAAAAATGGTGAATTAGAAATGCTTTATGTGAATTTAAATGCAAAAGGCATCTTTTTTGAAGAAGATTTAAAAGATTATAAAAATTTAATGGACGGAAACCGTTTAGATATATATTTTAATAAAGGTAAAATAGATAGGGCCTTTATCAGTGGTGCCGCCAAAAGCACTTACTTTTATGTTAAAGAAGACCGATCTGTTGTGGGTAGAAATGAATCTATGGGAGACACCATTCAAGTTTATTTTGATAAGGGACAAGTCTCTTCTCTAAAAATGATGGGTGGTAGCACCAAAGCGAGTGGCCGTTATTTTGATTTAGAAAAACAAGGTAAAAACAAGGTGAAAAAACATGAATGATTGGATACACACCATACACACCAATTTACTTTGCAAGTCTTATGGAAGCAAGCAAGTGGTAAAAGATGTTTCATTACGAGTCACTCAAGGTGAAATTGTAGGTTTATTAGGCCCCAATGGAGCAGGGAAAACCTCTTCTTTTTATATGATAGTGGGGATGTTGAGGCCAGATTCTGGACAAATTTTTTTAGATAATATAGAGATTACCAAAAAACCGATGTATCAAAGAGCGCGTTTGGGAATAGGTTATTTGCCTCAAGAAGCTTCTATTTTTAGAAAATTAAGTGTAGAAGACAATATAATGGCTATTTTAGAAACCAGAAACTTAAAACGGGCCCAAAGGAAAGCTCGTTTAGAAGAACTTTTAGAAGAATTCAAAATCACTCATATAAGAAAAACCAAAGCTCATAGTTGTTCGGGGGGAGAGCGACGCCGATTAGAAATAGCTCGTGCACTGGCTTCGGACCCCAAGTTTTTACTTTTAGACGAACCTTTTGCGGGCATAGATCCCATTGCGGTAGCCGACATTCAATCCATTATCTCTAATTTAAAAGACCAAGGGATGGGCATTTTAATTACCGATCATAGCGTTCGAGAAACATTATCTATCACAGATAGAGCTTATATTATGTACAAGAGTCAAGTCTTTATAGAAGGTTCTTCTGATTTTCTAGCCAAAGACGAAGAAGCAAGACGAATTTATTTAGGAGAAAGTTTCCGTTTGAGTTAAAGCATATGAATTTAGGGATTCAAATCAATCAAGGGACTCGTTTAGAGCAGTCGTTATCACCACAAATGATTCAATCTGTGAACATTTTACAGATGAATACGCTAGACTTAGAGTTGGCTGTAAAAGAAGAGTTAGAGCAAAATCCTCTTTTGGAATTGGCCGAAGACAATTCTTTGACTGCAGAAAGAGAAGAACACAACATAGATGACACATTCGAAGATAAAAATGAAGAGTCAAAAACAGGAGATGATTTAGATATAGATTGGGAAGACTATTTTTCGGAAGGTTTCGGAGATGGCGATCGACCGTTAAAAAACACAAACACGCACGATTTTGAAGAAGATGCATGGAAAAATCAAACCGCAGACACAGAAAGCATACAAGATTTTTTAAAAAATCAATTAAAAAATTGGAAACGCCCTGAATACATAGTAGAGCTTGTCGAGTATCTTATCGATAGTTTAGATGAAAAAGGCTTTGTCCAAAGTAGCCCAGGGAGCATAGGGATTGTGAGTGAAACTTCAAATAATCCTTATGTTTTAGAAATAGAAGAGATTTTGCAAGAAAAAAAACTTCTAGAAGAGGCTTCTTTTGCAGTGAGAGAGGCTTTTCACATTTTGCAATCCTTAAACCCTAGAGGCATTGGGGCTAGGAATCTTCGAGAAAGCTTATTAATACAAGCATATGCACAGCCTCATTTTTCTGACTTGGCTATTTTAATATTAGAATCACAATTTGAAAATTTAAAAGCACTTCGTTATAACGCTATTGCCAAAGAATTAGATGTTTCGTTAGCACAAGTGCAGCTTGCCATTCAAGAGTTTTCTAAACTGACTCCACACCCGGGGTTTTTAATCAGCAATACTCCCGTACCAACCATTGTCCCCGATATGATGGTGATAGAAACAGAAACGGGAGACTTCAAAATAGAAGTTCGTGAGCTTTCATTTAGGAGTCGTTTACGCATCAATCAAACCTATAAAAAGTTATTGACTAGCAATAAAACCTCCGAAAAAGATAAAGAATATATCAAAGAAAAATTAAACTCTGCAAACGCCTTTTTAAAAAACATAGACAATCGTTTAAGCACTATGGAAATTGTAATGCAGGCCATTATCAAGCATCAAAAAGATTTTTTTCTAAAAGGGCCCGAGCACTTACACCCTATGGTACTCCAAACTATTGCCGATGACATTGGTAGAGACCCAAGCACCGTCAATCGGGTCACTAATGGAAAATATGTAGAAACACCTTATGGAGTTTACGAGTTAAAGCAATTTTTCACAAGCAGCGTACGCCAAGAAGATGGGACAGACCTAAGTTCTGCAAGAGTTTTACAAGCTATCAAGAATCTAATAGAAAACGAAGACAAAAAAAAGCCTTTTTCTGACCAGAAAATCACTGATTTATTAGAGCAAATGGACATTCAAGTCGCTAGACGCACGGTAGCAAAATATCGGGAAGACCTTAAAATACTTCCAGCACGACTTAGAAAAGAATTGTAAGAAGCTCGTTCTCACATGTTTATGAATGACGAGAACATCGAAATAAACTGTTTTATCTCTTTTTAGAGGACTTGTTTCATCTAAAACTTATAAAAATAGGATTTGAGACTTTTATATAAATTACTAAAAAGCTCTTATAAGAGTATAGGTGAATAGTACGGGGTTTTATATTCTAAATAAGAATGAATTTTTCTAAGTTAATAGTCACTGTTTTTAAAAAAAAGTGTATTTTAGAGATAGATGCAGAGGTTTTGGTTATTTCTTAAAAGGCATTCCAATACGCCTGTCTTTTATAATGGCTAAATTGTCTGTATTGTAGTTTTTTTATACTTTTAATAAAAAATAGTTGTATATACTTTAGAAGTGTGTGTTACACTTTTAAATATTCGAATAAGTTTATTACGGAGGTTCTTTATGGATATCAATATTACTGCTCGTCACTTCAATGCTTCTGCTGGCTTACAAAGCCGTGTTCAAGATGAAATCGAAAAACTTGGAAAATTTTATCCAAATATCACATCTGCTAGTGTGGTTTTAGATCAAGAAGTAGAGCACATGCGTCGTTGCGAAATTTCTTTAAACATCAAAGGAAGTGTTATAGTGGCTTCTGCAGATGAAGAGAATATGGGCAAAGCAATTGATACTGCTGTAGAAAGGGCCAAAACGCAGTTAAAAAAGCACAATGAAAAGCAAAAAGATCATAAGACGCAGTCATTATCTGAATTGGTCAATAAGTGAGTGCTTATTCTCTAAAAGACATAATTATAAATTGTCGGGAAAAATTTCCCGTGAATAATTTATGGACCAAACATAGAAGTTTACTTCAGTTGAATCTGCATACTGGAGAATCTTCTTTGGATGGTTTTATAGAAGAAAGTGGTTTACACCGGCCAGGGCTTGCCATGGTCGGTTTTACCGAAGTTTATAGCTATCATCAGGTGCAGTTGATAGGTCATACCGAGTGGAATTATTTAGAATCTTTAGGGGCCAAACGCCGTCGAGAGATTTTTTTTGGCTTAGACAAGTTTACTTCTCCTTTGTGGATGGTGACGCACGGCCAAAAGCCTCACAAAGAGCTATTTGAAATGTGTGTCCGAAATAAAATTCCTCTGTTTTCCACAACGCTACACACCTTTGAATTTAGTCACCTGTTTCAACGAATATTAGAAGAGTTTTTTGCCCCTTATTCGGTGATTCACGCAAGCCTAGTAGATGTTTATGGAGTGGGCATGCTCTATGTAGGTGAAAGTAATGTGGGCAAATCAGAGTGTGTGTTAGACTTGGTGGAGCGAGGGCATCGTTTGGTTGCAGACGATGTGGTACACATTTCTAAAATTGGAAATTCAATTATAGGAAGAGCCAATCCAATGGTTAAACACCACATGGAGATTCGAGGAGTGGGGATCATCGATATTCGCTCTATGTTTGGGATACACGCCGTTCGAAAGTTCAAAAAGATAGAGGTGATTGTAGAATTACAACAATGGGACAGAAACACTACTTATGATCGAACGGGTTTGACCTCTTCGATAGAAGAAGTGATGGGAGTTAAAATCCCTCATGTATTAATACCCGTGCTTCCTGGAAAAAATTTGACTGTAATTTCGGAAGTCATCGCCATGAATTCATTAATGAAAATAGATGGGGTGGATACGGCTTCTAATTTTAATGAGTTACTTTTAAAAAAAATTAAAGAAAAAGAGAAAAACAAAGAAAAAAGTTTTATCGATGATGAGTTCTTAGACGATAGCTTTTTTAGCAGTAATGCTTATGAATAGATTTGTATTTTTTGTGAGAAATAATATACTGGCTTTTTTGATTTTTATTGTTTTAGTGGCAAGTGTTTTTTTTGCATGGTATTTTATCCACCCTTCTAGTCCATTTCAAAAAAAACAGAGTTTTGTGATTTTTTTTAATAAAATAGGTTTTCTACAAAAAGGAAATCTGGTCAGAGTCAATGGGATCCAAAAAGGAGAGATTCGTAAAATTGAATTATTAGAAGAAGGGGTTTTAGTGACAGCAAGGATTTTTGCCGATTACGAAATCCCAGTGAATTCGGAGTTTCGATTGATCAATGCGGGCCTAGTAGGGAAACAAGAGCTTTCTATTTTAGTAGGTGATGCCCTAGAAACATTAAAGTCTGGCGACACGGTTCAAGGGAATGTGGATCAAGATTTTTCTGATATCGGTAGAAATTTAACTTTGATATTAGAAGATGTGGACACATTAAAAAATGTAGTTGGTGTTTTTATGGATTCCTTAAAAGAAGCATCTTTGAAGCATTCATTAAAATCGATTCAAAACAAATGGACTTACTTATCAAAAGATTTTAGTTTAAAATTAAAAGAATGGAAAACAGAATTAGACATTTCTAAAGAAAATGTTTATGGAATACAAGTTTTCGATACAGAAAAAAAAGAAAACTTAAAGCAATTATTGCTGGATTTAGACCAATCTTTTTTAAAATTAGAGGCTTTAAAAGAAAATTTAGAAGGCATCCATTTTGAAGTTTCTAAAGAAGGAAATTTAGCTTTAGCTTTAAGCGAAAAAAGTGAATTGTTTGAAGAAATAGACAAAACAATTATAAGCATAGAAAAGCTCATTCAAAAAATAAAAAAAGCTGGTTTGAGTCTAAATATTGATTTTTTTTAAGAAACTGATTGAGAAATGTAAAAAAAAGTTTGTGTTTTTAAAAATAAAAGATAGTTTAAGCTAGTATTGTTTAATTTGGTGAGGTATCTATGTCAGAAAAACAGTCTGTAAAAATGAATGTTGAAGATTTACAATTTTTTGAATCGTTATTAATAGCTCGTCGTCGAGAAATTGTGGCTGCTCAAAACAATGACAAAGGGAGTGGGATTTTTCAAAATCAAGGTGAGCAAAGTGTGGAAAGTTCTAGTTTTTCTAATCACCTTGCAGATGTCGCTTCTGACTTGACTTCTTTAGAAACGAATTTTGATTTGGCTGCTAGAGAAGGCAAATATCTAGTCTATGTAGAAGAAGCTTTGCAACGCATTAAAAATGGTTCTTTTGGTGTATGTAAGGTGTGCAATTCTCTGATTCCCAAGGCTCGTTTAGAGGCGGTGCCCACAGCTACAAAATGTGTGAACTGCAAAGAAGAGACTAAGAAAAAAGAAAAGGAAGACAATCGCATCGAAATGGCAAGGGCTTTTGCAGAACAACAACGCCGTAATCGATAAGCTGTTTCGAACATAAATCTTGTGGATTGCAAATCAAGGTGATGGCGACTAAGTTCATAAAACCTTGAAATCCATGAGTTTATGATATACTCAGTGTATTATTTAATATAGGGAATTGACTTTGAATTTAGAAAAGCAGCAAAACATAATAAAAATCGGTCAAATCTCTGACTTGCATATAGGCAATGGTAGGGAGCTTGTTCAAGATATTGATGTGTGTGGCAACTTTATTCAAGCTTTAGACGCTATTCAAAAAGAGAATTTGGATTTGTTGGTTTTGTCGGGTGATTTAGCCGATGATAAAGCCCTAGCAGCTTATGAGTTTATTGCAGAAGAAATGAAGACTTATAAGGGTGATTGGTGCTTTGTGCCTGGGAACCACGATGATTTGTTTTATATGAATCAAGTGTTTGGTATTTCTAAAGATATCCAAAATGGGGAGTACTTTTATAAAAAAATGATTAAAGGTAGAACTTTATTTTTTTTAGATAGTTCTCAAGATAGGATTTCAAAAGATCAGTTGCTTTGGTTAAAATCAGAAGCTCTCCAAGTAAAAGGAGAGGCACTGTTGTTTGTGCACCACCCGCCTTGCTATGCAGGGCATGTGTTTATGGACTCTAAGTACGCCCTTCAAAACATAGAGGAGACTCAGTTTTATTTGAATCCAATAGAAAATATTCGCTATGTTTTTTGTGGGCACTATCATTCTGAGTTAGAAACATTCTTTGGAGATAAAAAGGTTTTAATTTCACCTTCTACACAGATGACCATTGAAAAAGACACTCCATATTTTTCATTGAAAAGCACAAAGCCCGCTTGGTGTGTGATAGAGTGGGGCATAGATTTTTTAAATCGAAGGGTGATTCAAGGGGACTAAAAAAATCTGATTTTGTCTTTAAAGATTGGTTTTAAAAGCCAGGCGTGTGTGAGACTTCACCAAAAAAAAGAAATTTGTTGGATAGAAATAAAGAGTTTTTGGCTTGCTTTTTGAGTGGAATAGTTTTAATTTTATAGGGTGAAAAGATTAAAGGTTGATGCGAATCTTTTCAGTTTTTTTATGATTTTTCACAAAAAGCAATTATTTTTAGTAACTTAGAAGATATCTCTTGTTTTTTTTGTAAAAATGTATAAATTTGTAATACTTTGGCGGTTTAGCTCAGCTGGTTAGAGCGACGGAATCATAATCCGCAGGTCCGGGGTTCAAGTCCCTGAACCGCTATTTATTTTTAAGGAGGCATCATTTTGTTGAAAAAGCTGTTTATCCTGTTGGTGACTCTGTTTTTTTTGATGGCTTGCAATGAAGAAGATGAACTCACTCCTAGCTTGCCTCCAGTGAGTCTTTCAAAACGCGCTGAAGTGATTCCTGTTCCTTCTTTTACTGTTCCAGAAACATCTGTTATTTCTCTCGAAAAAGCAAAACAATTTGTAGATGCTAGTTTTGGTTTGTTGCTATTGGGTGAAAAATGGTCCAAAGAAATCGAAAGTGCTACTGATCAAGAAAAAGTTCGGGTGCTTCAGTCTTATAAAGATGCACGAGACCAAGTGTGTGCAAAAGTAGGTTTGGCTGGAATAGTAGAGTTTGAGTGGCTTAGTAAAGTGGCCATAAAAAACCCAGAAAATGAAATAGTGTTAAAAGAAGCAGGTTTTCGATTCCACTAAATTTTTGTGAAAATAGAGATATTTGATGCAAATTTGGTGTGTGTGATTAATTATAGCCCTTATTGCTAGCTAAAGAGGCTTTTATGGAGAAAAAATACAAAGACATCACCCAAGAATGCTTTTTTTTTGATAAGGCCGCTTCAATATGGATTGCTTTATTAATTTGCATTAGTTTGGCTTTGGTGTACTGGTTGGTCTATGAGACAGGTGGGGTTAAATATGTGTTTTCTCACACTTCGTATTTGCCTATTTTGTTTGCAGGGATGTTTTTTGGAGTCTATGGAGGTGGGATCACTGGTATTATAGCGGGAGTTTTATTGGGCCCATTGATGCCTTTAGATACAGTGACTGGCGAAGTTCAAGTCTTTAGTAACTGGGCTTTGAGGACTTTTTATTTTTCTTTGGTTGGGGGCACTATTGGAATTATTAGTGATAAATTAAAATCCAATATGCTTAAAATACGCTATATTTCTACACACAATGTGGATACGGGCTTTTATAACATGTCTAGCTTGTATTTAGATAAGAAAATTAAAAAGTTCTTGAGTAGAGGGGTGAGTATCAATGTCCTTTCTATTTCTTGGAAAAATGCCGACGAAATTACTAATAATTTTGGTTTAAAAACAAGCATTGCCATAGTAAAAGAATTTAATTCTCGATTAAAAAGAAAATTCAATAAAAAATATGTTTTTTTGCATTCCGAGTTTTCTAAGCTTTATTCTTTGATAGAGTGCAATACTCCCAATATTTATCTTCAAGAGATAGAAAAATTAGCGAGTGAAGCTTTTATTATTAATGGAATCCCTTATCATATTGATTTTAGTTTTGGTCTTACTCAATACGATTATTCCAAAAGTGCTTTAGATCCTTTTCAAAAAGCAAATTTAGCGGCCTTATATGCAAAGAAAACCAATAAAAAAAGTAGTGTATTCAATGAAAACTCTCTGAAAGATATTAAAAGTAATTTAAAACTTTTAGGTGAATTTCCTTTGGCTATTCAATCCAATCGAATACTTTTGCATTATCAACCCGTGTATGATTTGCAAACAAAAGAAACACACTCTGTAGAGGCTTTGGCAAGATGGGATCATAGAAAAAAAGGACTTTTAGAACCACTGTTTTTTATTCCTTTAGTAGAGGAATCTAGTTTAATCCATCTTTTTACTTCTTTTGTAATAGAAGAAGCTTTGAAGCAAATCATTCAATTCAACAAACATCATCTTTACCCTACTTTGTCTTTGAATCTTTCTGAAAAAGTCCTTTTTGATTTTGTTTTTTTGAATTCTATTTTAGAGCTTTTGACTCAGTACGATGTGAAAACGGAACACTTAGAGCTCGAAATTCCAGAATCGGTGATTATGGAAGATCCAGAAAAATTAATACTGGTACTCCGAAAAATTAAAAGCCATCATATTAAAATATCTATAGATGGTTTTGGCAATGGAAAATCTTCTTTAAGCTACTTGCATAGACTCCCTATAGACACCATAAAAATAGACCAATCTTTGATCCATCAGTTGGATTTAAAGCAAGGGGCTTATGCTACTATTGAAGCTATTGTTCGCTTAGCTCATCAATTGAATTTGAAAGTGGTGGCCAAAGGGATAGAAAATCTTGAAACAGAAAAGTTCCTACAAGAAATGGGGTGCGATTTTGGACAAGGGTTTTTGTACTCAAAGGCTTTAAATGCTGCAGACTCATTGGCATGGCTAAAAGAGTATAGTCCCAAAATAGCGTGAGGGACTGTACCTTTATAAAGAGCCTACACAGCCCCTAAGCTTGTTCTAAAGCTTGCTCCAAATCTTGAATAATATCAGAGATGTGTTCGATCCCTACAGAAAGGCGTATCAAATCGGGTCGGATCCCTGCGGCAATGAGTTGTTCGTCAGAAAGTTGTCTGTGAGTGTGGCTGGCGGGGTGGAGCACACAGCTACGGGTGTCTGCAACATGTGTGACAATGGCAATCATTTGGAGAGAATCCATAAATTGAATGGAATTTTCTTTGCCACCTTTTAGTCCAAAAGCAAGAACCCCACAACTTCTACCAGCATCAAATTGTTTTTGAGCCAGTTCATAGTAAGGGCTTTCTTTTAAGCCAGAATAGTTTACCCACGCCACTTTGGGGTGATTTTTTAGAAACTTCGCTGTTTCTAGCGCATTTTCTGAGTGCCTTTGCATTCTTAAATGCAAGGTTTCTAAGCCCATATTCAATAAAAAAGCATTTTGAGGCGAGACCATAGAACCTAAGTCTCTCATGAGCTGTACTGTAGCCTTTATATAATAAGCATCTTTTCCAAAAGCCTCACTATAAATCAAACCGTGATAAGACTCATCGGGTTCATTCATGCCTGGGAATTTTTCTGGATACTTTGACCAATCAAAACGACCACTATCTACAATAACACCACCCAGGGCACTCGCGTGTCCATCCATATACTTAGAAGTGGAGTGGATCACTATATCGGCACCAAACTCAATGGGACGGCAATGAACCGGAGTCGCAAATGTATTATCCACTATTAAAGGCACGCCATTTTTATGAGCAATGTCTGCCATTTTTTGAATATCCAAAACATTTCCTGCTGGATTTGCGATAGTCTCTGCAAAAATGAGTTTTGTATTGGCTTTAAATGCCTTTTGAATTTCTTCTTCGGGAGCATCTTGATTCACAAAAGTAACTTCGATTCCCAATTTTTTCAAAGTGACCTCAAAGAGGTTAAAAGTACCGCCATAAATAGCCGAAGAACTAATAAAGTGGTCACCGGCTTCACAAATATTAAACACTGAATAAAAAGAAGCTGCCTGACCAGAAGCCGTGAGCATGGCTTTTCTCCCCCCTTCTAGTTCAGCGATTTTTTGAGCCGCATAATCGCTAGTGGGGTTTTGCAAACGAGTATAAAAATAACCAGGCTCTTCGAGGTCAAGAAGCTTAGCCATTTGCTCGCTAGTATCATATTTAAAAGTAGTACTTTGATAAATAGGCAACACACGAGGCTCCCCTTTTTTGGGAGTCCAACCAGCTTGAACACATTTTGTATAAACATGAGTCATAAAAACCTCTCTGAAAAATCAAACAAAATATAGTAAAGCAATCCAAAGAAAATATGAAGTCTCACACACGCCTGGCTTTTTTAAGTTGGAAGTGGAAAGTTTTTAGCACTTAAAGATTAACACCAATTTTCTGGCATAGTTTTCGCACCGTCTCTCCTCTGCTTTTCGCATAACATCTCTAACACTAAGCACTTTTCACTTCCCACTTCTCACTATTTTGGCATGCTATTTGAATTTGGGTTTTAAATATAAAGAAAAGAGAAGTGAACGATTTTGAATCAAAAAGGCGTTTCATTGCAATACAAAAATGTCTCCTTTTGAAAGGGAAGGCTTTTTTTAGCTTAAAAATGGCCTAAAAAGCTCTAAAAAGCCAATTAATAAAATTGGCATAGATATTGCATATAGGTGTATAGAAACAAAATTTAACAAGGAGTAAACTATGTTAAACAATCAACTTGCACCTAGAACTTTTTTTGGATTCAAAGATTTTTTTAACAATTACGAAGACTCTAATTCTGTGGTACCTTCTGCTTATGTATATGAAGCCGATGCTGGTTATGCCTTAGAAGTAGAGCTTCCTGGAGTTAAAAAAGAAGACACTTCTATAGAGGTCGAGAAGAGTGTTTTGACCGTCAAAGCGACTCGTAAACGCGGCGAAAATGAAATAAAATACGAACGATCCTTTAGAGTGGCCGATGAAATCGATGTGGAGAATGTGAAGGCAGCCATGGAAAATGGAGTGCTACGAGTTTCATTGACCAAGAAAAAAGAAGCCGAAGCCAAAAAAATAGAAGTTCAATAAAAATCCAAAAAAATTAGCTCTCTTTTAGAGGGCTAATTTTTTTAACTGATCGCAATGAGCAATAGCCCTGTGATAATGCCTCCCAAGGCTGCGAATTTGGTTTTTGAACCCAGTTCTTTCATGACCAAAACACCCCACAAAAAGCCAACGATCACATTGGACCTTCGGATAATGGTGACCACAGAAACTAAAGCATCTTCTTGATGCAATGCTATAAAATAAATACGGTCGGCTACAAATAAAAAAGCACCGACTACGAGTAAAATCCAATGGAATTGAAAGAGCGAAGTTTTGTTTTCTTTTTTCTTTTCTTTAGACCAAACCAATAGAAGCACCGAAGAATGAATCACAGTCATATAAACATTGAACCAAAATTGCACTGTTAAGGGTTCAAATTTTAAAAATTGAAAAAGGTATTTATCGTAAACACCACTAAAGGCACCAATGAGTGTGCCTATAAACATAAGGAGTACCCATGGGTTCCTAAAAAAGCTCCCCATTTCTCGTTTGCCTGCGATACTAAATAAAAAATAACTCGAAGCGGTCACGATAATGCCAGCCCATTGCAATGCTAAAGGCCGTTCTCCCATGAATAAAACAGCGATTAAAATGGTGAGCATTGGGGCACTCGCCCGAATAGGAGCTGTCACGCTCAAAGGCAACCTTGCAATAGCATTAAAGGTGAAGGCCCAGCTAGCACTGACAATAAAGGCTTTTCCTATAATGAGTAGATGTTCTTGCAATGAGATAAAAGGGATATGGCCAAGAAAAATATAAGGGATCAGAGCCACAAGCCCTACCACGCTGCAAAAAAATAAAACCAAGACCACAGCATGTTTAGAAAGGGCTTCTTTTTTTGAAATGTCATAAAACCCAAGGAATAGTGCAGAGCTAAAAGCTAAAAAAATCCAAATCATGGCCCAAAGATAGATAAGTCTTTTGTTTATCTCAAAAAAAGCTAAATTGTGGGTGAATTCAAAAGATAGGAGATCTATAATGAACATAAAAAATAAAGCAAACAGCTTAATGACTGAGTTCAAACAATTTGCTTTTAAGGGCAATATTGTAGATATGGCACTGGGTGTGATTATCGGTGGTGCTTTTGGTAAAATTGTGTCATCTTTTGTGGCCAATGTGATCATGCCTATGGTTTCTTTGGTGATGCCTAGTGGTACCAACTATTCAGAGTGGAAGCTGTCGTTTCATCGAGGGACAGAGATGGTAGATGGTGTGGAAGTGGCAAAGATTATTGATATACCTTATGGCTTGTTTATTGGTGAAGTAGTCAGTTTTTTTGTGGTGGCTATAGTTCTCTTTTTAGTGTTGAAGAAGTTTCTTGGTTTTATGACACAAATGAGAAAAAAACTAAAAGAAGAGGAGGAGCTTGCTCCTGTTGTTGAAGAGCCAGCACCACTCCCTGCTGAACAGGTGTTGCTGAGCGAGATTCGTGATTTATTAAAAGAACAAGTGAAGAGAGAATAGATTAGTTGTTCAATATAGTGTTGAAAACTCTTAGGTTTTTTTAAAAGGTATGAGTGAAATTGTGCCTTTTTTTTATGGAAAGCTGCAGTAAAAAAGAAGCTATAAGATGTTTTGCCTTAGGGGGTGTCGTGGAAATCCTTTTTTTGCGTATTCAATGCGAGTTGAAAAAGATTGCAACAAAACACCCGACCCGCTTCGGCTTTCTTTGTTTTTTATGGCGGGGAAGGCCCAATATCAAAAACAGTTTTTAGTGTTTATGGGAGTTTGGAGGCTTTGGATTGTAGATAAAAGGGTGGCTAGAATAAAAACGCCTGTGAACCCATCCGTACCAGTGATGAGGAGAATTTTGAATGATTTTTTCTAGGTGTTGGTGATAATGCGTGTAAAAGTTTTCTGAGGATATTTCAGAAAAATGTAAAGTTTTTTGATAAGGAGTTTCTTCGATATAGGCAAAGAATACAGGGCATTGAGGGTGGTGTTTTAAAATAAAATTTGGAATGGGGTTGCATTGGACTTGCTGGTTAAAAAAAAGAGAGGTGGGAGTTTTTTTCTGACGGTAGTCTTGGTCTGCTAAGAGACAAAAAAGTTTTCTCTTTTGAATGAGTGATAAAATTGTTTTTGGGTTTTTTATTAAAATAGAGTAAGAGTTGGTGTTGGTGCTTCTGAGTTTTTCTAGTATGCGGTTTAAAAGTTTTGGTTTTTGCGGGGCGTAACTGGTTTTGAGGGGAATGCCCAATTGGCTAAGCCATGCGCCTAGTGCTTCGTAGTTTCCATAGTGTGCAGTGAGGAGTAAGCCGCCTTCTTTTGCTTTTTGAAGAGCTAAAAGACTGTCGGGATGGAGGTGGAATAGGGTGTTTTGAGTTGAAGTAGGGTAATCTGTAAAGTTTGGTGGGAGTTTTTTGAAGTGATGGAGTCCATTTAAAAATTCGAGGCTGTGAGCACTTAGGTTTTTTAGTGTTTGTTGGTAATGTTTTTTTAAATCTTTTGGAGGAGTGCTTGGGTTTAAAAAAAGCCAGTTGCTGTAGAAAGTTTGCTGCTTCCATCGAAATGAGTAGAGAATAGAAAAAAGGAGGCCGGATAGTGTTTTTTGAATGATAGGCATGTTTTTATCGTAATAGCTCTAGTTATTATAGAAATTGTTCAAAAAAGCTTTTTGTAGGCTAAAAATTTAAGAGCTTTTTAAGAGTTTTTATTAATTATTGAAGTTTGGAGTGCAAAAGATTGTGGTTTGGACAAATTTATAGAGAGTCTTAGGATTATTTATTTTAATTGGAGCTGTGTTTTTCTACATTATAATTGAGTTTTTAAATTTTGTCTATTAAAATATGATTTTTGTGAAGGAACTTTTTTATGAGTTTTATTGATTCTTTGTTACACAAAGCTTTTGGATCCCCTCATGATCGAAAAGTGAAGCAGCTTCGCCCTGTTATTGCGAAAATACACCAATATCGAGAAGAAATAAAAGAGATAGACGATGCTGAGCTTGCATTAAAGACAAATCAATTGAAAGAAAAGCTAGAAAAGTCCAAAAACCTAGACGATATTCGGGTGGAGGCTTTTGCGGTGTGTCAAGAAGCGTGCGACCGTCGTTTGGGTGTTTTTAATATTTTTAATCCTGAACACCACTTTGATTTTTCTCAGTTAGACGAGGATTTACAGGCGGTGGCAAAACAAGCAAAAGCAGAGCTAGAAGCCGGGAAACCAGAACACGAGGTTTATTTACCTGCTCGTCTTTATGCTAAGGTGCGTGAGCTGTATCCAGAGTCTGTGAAACCTTTTAGGATGATGCCCTTTGATGTGCAAATGATTGGAGGTTTGGTGCTTCACGAAGGCTCTATTGCAGAAATGGCGACGGGTGAAGGTAAAACGCTAGCTGCTGCGCTTCCGGTTTATTTGAATGCACTTTCTGGAAAGGGAGTTCATGTGGTGACTGTGAACGACTACCTGGCCGAACGAGATGCTAAACAAATGGGAAAAGTCTATAACTTTTTGGGACTTAGTGTTGGCTTGATTGTAAATGGACTCAATAGCGAAGAACGACGAAAAAGCTACCACTCCGATGTGACTTATGGTACCAATAATGAGTTTGGTTTTGATTACCTTCGAGACAATATGGCGGTCGAAAAAGAACAACTGGTGCAAAGAGATTTGAATTTTTGCATTGTGGATGAAGTGGACTCTATTTTGATCGATGAAGCTAGAACCCCTCTGATTATCAGTGGTCCAGCCGAAGATGCTACCGACAAATACACCAAGGCGAATGCTTTGGTGAAAAACCTACAAAAGAATAAAGACTTTACGGTAGATGAAAAGAATAAAAATATACAGATCACAGAAAAAGGCGTGACCCGTATTGAGTCCTTGATGCAAATTACCAATCTTTATGGAGAACATGCTGAGTGGGTGCACTTTATTAATCAGGCGCTTCGTGCTCACCATTTGTTTGAAAAAGATGTGGATTATATTGTTCGAGACAATGAGGTGATTATTGTCGATGAAAATACTGGACGATTGATGGATGGCCGCCGATACTCCGATGGAATGCACCAAGCCATTGAAGCAAAAGAAGGGGTGCAAATCAAAAGAGAAAATCAAACTCTGGCGACTATTACTTTTCAAAATTATTTCCGTATGTACGAGAAGCTTTCTGGTATGACAGGTACGGCCGAAACAGAAGCCACTGAATTTGTGAAGATTTATAATATGAATACTTGGGTGATTCCAACTCATAAACCTTGTATTCGAGAAGATAAGCAAGATTTGGTGTACAAGTCAGAAGGAGTGAAGTGGAAGTCTATTGTTCGAGAGATCAAAAGAAGACACGAGACAGGCCAGCCTTTATTGGTGGGTACAGCTTCTATTGAAAAATCCGAAAAGATCTCGGCACTCTTAAAAAAAGAAAAAATAGAACACGAAGTTTTAAACGCCAAAAATCATGGACGAGAAGCAGAAATTATACAGTTTGCTGGTCATTTAAACAAAGTGACTATTGCTACTAATATGGCGGGGCGTGGTACCGATATTGCACTTGGGCCTGGGGTGATTGAAGTGGGTGGTTTGCATGTGCTTGGTACTGAAAGGCATGAGTCTAGGCGTATTGATAATCAGCTGAGGGGGCGTGCTGGCCGTCAAGGGGATCCGGGTTCTAGTCAGTATTTTCTTTCTTTAGACGATAATCTGATGCGTATTTTTGGCGGAGCCAATGTAAAGCAGTTGATGACGCGTTTTAATATTGACGAAGAAGAGGCTATCACACACTCTTTTGTGAGTCGAAGTATCCGTGGGGCCCAAAGGCGAGTGGAAGGGCAAAGTTTTGATGCTCGAAAGTACTTGCTGGATTATGATAATGTGATGAATGAGCAAAGAAAGGTGATTTATGGCTTGCGTCGTCGTATTTTGAATGGAGACGATGTCCAACAAGATATTTTAAATCGAATTGAAGATGCCATTGATATTAAAGTTTCAGAATATGTGCAAGCCAATCGCTATGCCGAAGAATGGGACATGGAAGGCTTGAAGCTAGAGCTTAAAAGGAGCTTTAATTTAGATTCTAACTGGAGTGATGAAGAGCTACAACGGATGGATGCCGAAGGGCTTTTAGAAGATATTATTCAAAAAGTACACCTGAAGTATGAAAAACTTGTAGATGTGGTTCCCGAGGATGATTTTAAGCAATTAGAAAGAAGGATATTATTGCTGACTATTGATCAGCACTGGAAAGAGCATCTTTATGGAATGGATCAACTCAAAGAAGCTATTCGATTCCAAGGCTATGCTCAAAAAGACCCTTTAATGGTGTACAAAGCAGAGGGTTTTAAAATGTTTGAGTCCTGTTTAGAAAATATTGCTGTGATGACGGCGATACGCATTTTAAACATTCGCATACAACTTCCAGATGGTAGTTCTGTGTCTCCAGAACAAATTGTACCAAAGCCAAAGGCACCTCAAAGGACTATTGAGAATAGTGGAGAAATCAAAGGCGATGTGTCTGCACTTCGTTCTAATTCACCACCAAAACCTAAAAAAATAGAACCTGTGAAAAACGATGGCCCTAAAGTCGGTAGAAACGATCCTTGTTGGTGTGGTTCGGGTAAAAAATATAAAAGGTGTCACGGCATTCATGAATAAGTCTCTTTTGACAAGTCGAGGTTTTTTTTCTTTAGAGGGCATTGATGGTTCTGGTAAAACCACACAAATGGACCTTTTAGAAAAAGCTTTAATAAAACAAGGTTATGAATGTCTTCGTATTCGGGAGCCTGGTGGTTCTAAAATTTCAGAAAATATTAGAGAACTTTTGTTAAATGTTGAATTCCAAGACAAGATGGCCATACAGACAGAGCTACTTTTATACAATGCAGCTAGGGCTCAAGTCATAGATGAGCTTATCAAGCCCGCTCTTCTTGCCAATAAACTGGTTTTGGCCGACCGATTTGCCTGGAGCACTTACGCTTACCAAGCTTTTGGTCGTCAATTGGATCCTAGTTTGATTTTAGAGTTGTCTAGTTTGACTTGTGGTGAGTATTTTCCAGATTATACTGTTATTTTAGACCTTCCTGTGAGTGAAAGTCGAGATAGAATGCTTTTGGAAAATAAAAAGCCAGACCGATTAGAGGCAGAGTCAGATTTGTTTTTTGAAAGGGTTAGAGAAGGTTATTTAGACATAGCCAAACGCTTTCCACAACATGCAAAAGTCCTTGCCGCGAATCAAAGTGTAGAAGCCTTACACCAGCAAATCCTATCCTCGGTGCTCTCTCGATTAAAAGGTGACTGAGTTTCTTTTTTTTCGAGTTTCAAATTTCTATTTTAACTCTGTAATTTAAATCCGCCAAACTTATAAAAGGAGACGGAATATAGTGTTTATTTTTGCTTTGATATTGGTGTTGCTTGGTTTTGTGTATTTATTTATAAAGCTGAGGAGCTTGTGGACAAGCAAGCACCGTAATTTAATTTCACTGCTCATCATCGCTTTTATTTTATTTGTGTTCTTTCCAAAGTCCAATGCCTGGATGCACTGGGTTTCTGGTTTTGTAATGATATGGTTTATGATTTATTTGTTGCTCAGTATTATCACTGACCTCACTATTTGGTTGTATCTGTTTATTAAAAAATCATCTAAAAAGTCAAAGCTTTTGTATCATCGACTAGTGTTTCTTTTTTCATTTTTGGTGACAATCCCTTATTTTGTTTATGGAGCGTGGAACAACCATCACTATATATACCATTCAGTAGAAATCCCTTTAGAAAACATCCAAAAAGAAGTTAAAATTGTGTTTTTTACTGATTTACATTTGGTGGCGGGTTTTCCAAAATCCAAATTTGAAAGGATTATTCATGACATTGATTCTATTGCACCAGATATAGTGCTATTTGGTGGAGATATTTCGGATGCTTCGGTGGAATATTTAAATAAAAACCTTTACGACTCTCTTTTTCAAAAAATAAAAGCACCTTATGGTTTTTATGGAGTAGTAGGCAATCACGAGGCTTACCTATTAAGCAGAGGTTCTGATTTTGCAAAGTGGATGAGTGAAAACCACATGCACACACTACTTGATTCAACGATTTGTAATGAATTATTGTGCATTAGCGGCCGAAAAGACCACCAATATGCAAAAAGTATCGGTGAAGACCGTTATCCCTTGGATTATTTGGCACCCGCAGATACTAATTTAGCGTGGATAGTGATAGATCATCAACCTAAAGGTTTAGAAGGAGAAAAGCCCCTTCGAAGCCCTAATTTGAGTCTTTCTGGACACACCCATCAGGGGCAGTTTTTCCCGATAAATATTATAATCCGATGGATTTGGCCCTTGAGTTATGGCTTAGGATATTTAGACAATGCTCTTTGGTTTGTAAGCTCGGGAGTTCATACTTGGGGGCCTTCTGTTAGGGTGGGGACTTTTTCAGAGCTTGTTATTTTAAAACTGCTACCAAAACCGCAAAACCTGCTCAAATGAGTAGTTTATTTTAAAGTCTTCTATCTCTAAAGATAAAACTTATTACTATATTATAAAGCATGTCTTTATATTTAGAAGCAGATTATTTAGGGCTCATCAAAAAAATCCTTAAGATTCATTTTGATGGATTTATTGTTTATGCCTATGGCCCTCGCGTGTCTGGCGTCAATTTAACACCAGAAACAGAGCTCAATATAGCCATTGTGAGTGACAAACCTATTTCTGTAGAAAAAATGGTCGCTATAGAAACTGCTTTTTCAGAAAAGTCATTTCCTTTTTCTATAGATGTGGTAGATTGGGTGAAACTACCCGAAAGCATGCAAAAACAAATCAAAAGGGAGCACCTAGTAATTCAAGACGGTGATTTTGAACTATGAAGTATTTTAGTCTAATATTAATCCTTATTTCGCTTGGTTTTACTCAAAATCAAAATATTGACCGTGCCAAAGAACTCATTGCAAACTCTCAATTTGAAGAAGCTGCTTCTTTATTGAAAGGTGTCTCTCAAAAAAGATTTCGATTCGAAGACGGAGAAAAGGCGACAGTATTATTAGCAGAATCTTATTTAAGGCTCGGTGAAAAAAAAGAATGCAAACTCGTGACCACAAAGTTTTTAGAGTACTACACTAAAAGTCCTTACCGTGAGCGAATGGAAGTGGTGGATGCCATTTTAAAAATAGAAGAAGCTTCTGTTTACGAAGGTGTAGAGTCTTTACTTCGTATTTTGGTTTACACTAAAAACCCTGCCGCCAGATCCAGAGCCAAAGAAGTCGCCATTCGCACGATCGCAGCCTCTTTATTGACATCGGACCAGTTGGTATCTTTGAGTGAAAAATACCCCACAGATTCTTCTATTTTATCTTGGATTTATCTGCAATTAGGGCGTGAAAATCAAAACGAATACCGTTATAAAGCTGCTCGTTATTGGTACAATAGGGCCATAAAAACTGGAGGGAGTGAATCTTTGATTCGAACTGCTCAGCAAGGAATCGAATCTTTAAAAAAAGCAGGGGCGGGCATACCAACCATTTTGGTTTTAGCCCCACTTTCTGGAGACTTTTCGGAATACGGAATTGAAGCGGTTCAAGGTGTTTTACTGGCCCATGAATTAGCCGGCTTAGAAGGGAAAATTAAAATTAGAATAGAAGATACTCGAGCCGACGCAGCCATTGCCCTATGGAGAACACAACAAGCGGTCAACCAAGATAGTATTATAGCCATTATCGGCCCTATTATGAGTGCTCCTGCAGCCACCGTAGGGGCGTGGATTGGCAGTCTATTCCAGCACATACCGATGATCACGCCAACAGCAACAGACGACGGCATTGCACGCATGGGGCCCAATATTTTTCAATTGAATGTGACCATGAACCGAATGGCCGATGCTATTGCAGATTATGCGATGCGATGTTTAGATATACAGGAATTTGCCGTACTCACTCCCACAGGAGATTATGGGAACGCCATGTCTAACAGCTTTATAAGGGCTGTAGAACGCCGAGGTGGCATTATTTTAGCTCAACAACTATACGAAGAAGGCCGTCCAGATTATAAAACAGAATTTGATTTATTACGAAATATTCGTTTTAAGCAAGTAATCCGCAAAAAAAACATAGCCATAGGGGCCAAAAATCTAGATGCAGTCAGTCCCAAAGACCGACGATCTTACATGCAAGACACAGTTTTTCAATTTCCCGGCATATTCATTCCAGCAACGAACCCTACAGACGCAGGGCTTATGGCGGGTCAAGTCGCTTTTAATAAAATCGAAGGCACCCTATTGGGAACATCGGGGTGGTACGGGCGAGATTTGCTTATAGAAGGTAAAAATCAAGTGGATGGCTCCTATTTCACCGTCCCTTTTTTGGACTTAGAAAAATCCGAATCCTATCAAAAATTTGAAAAAGCTTTTTCAAAAAAATGGGGCATTGAAGCCTCTAGCGACAAAGTCAGCGGTTTAAGTTACGACGCCACCAATATCATCATTGAAAGCATCGCTCAAAAACCAAAAAACTTGGTGAATCAAATCAATTGGGCTCGCAACTTTAACGGCATTTACGGACAAATTCGATTCAAAGGTGGAAACAACATCAATAGCAAAGTAGTTTCCATAGACAAAAGAAAGTTTGTTGCACAAAATGCTTGTCCAAAACCAGTGACAGAAAACTCAGAAATTAAAAAGCCCTAAAAACACTCAAAATCATCATAGATGAGAATGAATTAGCATATCAAGCCATGCATTTTCTATTTTTATAGAAGTTTCAGAAGCGCCTGGCTAAAAGCAAACCATTATTAAAACTTCTATTCAAGAATAAAACTTGAACAAACAATTTTAAGAAAAAAATCAAGTGGATAGAAAAAACATTCAAGTGTGATTTTGACGCACTTAATCTAAGTCACTCGTAGCAAAAATACTTTCAATAGTAAAGTCCACCGATTCACCAGCTCGATAAAATGGATATAAATTGATGTCTTCCACAAAATCTTCTAGATAAATCCCTTTGCGAACCACTAACTCTTGAGCCAACCTTTTTTTAAATGCCTCAAATCCAGAGTGAATCCGGTAAAAACTAAATGCAGATGTTCTTTTTAAGCCTTTCATAAAACCTCCAAAAAATACCTGTGCCTCTCTATTATTATAGATAAAAAAGCATTGAAAGCAAAGTTTTATTTGCCATACAAATTAAATAAAAGAGGCGTGTTTATTGAGGTTTGCGTTTAAAGTCTTTGTAAGTTTATATAAATCAATTGCTTATGTGAATTAGAAAAATAAAGAAAACAAACGCAAATATTCTAACTTAGACTAAAATGACTTTGAATGTGGCTTTATTGGTCAAGGATATTTAAAATAAAACCAAGAAGTAATCGTTTTAAAAATAGGATTTTATAAATAAAAATTGGGCTAATGTGTATTGTAGATTCAATACCTGAGAGACTCATTGAGATTCTACTTTCTAAAAACAGCAACTGGATTGAATTTAGAAAAAAAAAGAACCGCATTCGCGGTCCTTTTAATTCGAGTTATTTTTTTGGTAACTTGGTTTTTTGAGCCAGTTCTTTTAATTTGGATCCAGCTTTAAAAGTAACTGACTTAGAAGCTTTGATTTTTAAAGGTTCGCCAGTTTGTGGGTTACGACCAGTGCGAGCACTGCGTTGTTTTACTTGAAAGGTTCCGAAACCTATCAGTTGAACAACACCGTCTTTTTTCACTCCATTGGAAATAGCATCGATCACAGCATTAACAGCGCGTTCGGCTGCTGCTTTAGATTCTAGGCCAGCGTTTTTATCGTCTGCAACTGCAGCGATAAGGTCTTGTTTGTTCATTGTAACTCCTATTGTTGAGGAAATGATGTTAAATATTATATCTTTTTTTGAAATTTTAGCAATAGTTTTTTACATTCTTTTGCATTTTAAGCCTTAATATGACAAGGTTTAAAGGTTTTTAGTGCTTTTGGGCAGTATTTTCTCCTTGAATATAGGCTGAGTCTCTTATTTTTTGAAATTTATCTAGGTAGGCCATAGTCAAACAAGTGAAGGGAATGGCAACAATTAAACCCAAAAAACCTAGCAGTTTGCCCCATACAGATAAAGAAAGTAATATGCCTATGGGAGGTAAGTTCATGCTTTTACCAATAATATTGGGGACTAAAATCAAATCTTGAATCACTTGAATCACTCCATAAATAGCAGTGACTATGATTAAGACTTGCCAAAAGGGTGTGCCTGTATCGAGAGCATAAACAACACCCAAAAGTAAAGCAATGGGAATGCTCACCAGCTGCAAGTAGGGGACCATGTTGAGTGCACCTATAAAGAGCCCAAAAAAGAAGCCCATCGGAAGCCCCATAATGGAAAATGAAGTTGCAAAAAGAATACCTACACTCATAGCGACTATGGTTTGTGCTCTAAAGTAAGACGCCATAAAAAAATCCATACTTTTAGCTAGTTCGGTGGCTTCTGATTGATATTTAATAGGGACTAATTGTTTGATTTTGCTCCTTAATTTTGGCATGTCTAACATAATAAATATGAGATACATTACAATTAAAAGGAGCCCTAAAAACCAAAAAAGTAAAGTGGCAGTTCCAGATAAAATACCCAAAGCTCCGGGAAGAAGTTTATTGAAAATACCTTGAGCTTCTTTCCAAAAGTCTAAACTCTGCATAAAGACACTGATTTTTTCTATAGAGATTAATTGACGCAAATGGTCTATAAAATTTTCTGGTACAATTTCGTTTAATCTAGCACGCCAAGAAGAATCATTTAAAAGTTTGCCGAGCAAAACCCCTAGCCTTTGTATTTCTATAGTGACTTTAGGGATAAGAATCACTAAACTAGTAGTGATGAAAGCGGTAATCAAGCTTATAACTAAAATCACAGCAATGATTCTAAAGCGAACTTTTTTCTGAATAATATTTACAAGAGGGTCTAGGATATATGCAATGAGGAAAGCGGCTCCAAAGGGAACTAATACGGCACTCAAATAATTGAGCAAAAGAATAGAAATGGATAATAAAATCGCAGCCAAAATAAATTGCATGATTTTATCGGTGGTCCATTTTTTGGTCATAAAGTTTCCTACATAAAAGATTGTAGCTTTAGAAAAAGAAGTTTTATTCTTTTGCAATGCGTTTGGTTTTTTTGTAAAAGAATATATTGAAAGCGCTAGTGAGTAAAAACATAACAATTAAAATTCTTTTTAATGAGTGGTTTTTTCCAAAAAAGATGATTTTTTTTATTTCAATTTCATCTTCTATGCCTAACATGGTGCCGTAACCACTAAGAATCTCTAATTTTAGACCTCTATTTAAGTAAGCTAAGGTGTCGAGCTCTTTTTTATTGTTGAATTCAAACCACCATTCTGGAACTTTAAAGTCAGAAATTGCAATGTTTTGTTTTTGAAAGAGTTTGTCTGTAGGAGTGTGGAAAACTAAAACTCTTGCAGAAAAGGGTTTTTCGAGATTGGTGTTTTGTGGATCGTGAGTGATGAGTCTAAGCTGTACTTCCTTCATGTACTTGGTGTTTAATTCTATTTGTAAAGAGTCGAATTTTTTGAAATTAAAAAAGTGACCAGAAAGCTTTTGAGCGTCGGATAAGGGTTCTATAGCAAGTCCGGCGTATGGATAAGCAGTTCCAGAACGAACCAGTACACTGGTGAGGATGCTGGAGTCAGTTTGTGTTATTTTTGCAGAAGAGCTACCACCCCAAAAACTATCATCGATAGAGTGAGTTTCAAAATGTGAGTTTAGAGGCTTAGGATACCAAACGAGTTCTTGGTTTTGAAAAAAAATCCAAATTAAAATGAATGCTACTGAAACAATAAGACCTAAAGCACAATGTTTGAAAAAAAGCTTCATCTTCTCATTTTATTTTGATAGCCTATGGCTATAGAAAAAACCACTAAAAAGAAAAACAATAAAATTCCAAATGCTAAGTTGCTTAAGCCCTTAGCCTCGATGGAGATGATTTCTATCTGGAAGTCTTGGTCTCTTTTGACTTCCCATCCAGGTGTAATTTCAAAGCGTGCGATAGAGCCTTGGTGGCGTTGTTTTAAGTTTTCGTTCACATTATTTTGTTGATACCACCAATCGGGGACTCTTAAAAACTCCATAGGGACAGAAATTCTTTCTACCCCTCCTTTTAACGGGATTTCTTTTATTAATGGCCTAAAAGATGTTTTGACTTGTTCGTCTGTGACATCTGGATCATAGGCCCATACTTTAATAATCATTTCGTTGATGTTTTCAGTTTTAATGTTTAAGATAAGAGAATCTACAAAAGTCCAATTTCTATAGCTGTATTGTTGGTTTAAATTAAAATCCCATATTAGACCGCACCATGCAGGCTTTTCATTGTCACCATGCAGCTTGCATTTAAAAACAAAAGAAGAATCAATCATGGAAATTCCAGCAACAGAAGTTCCACCATCTGCTTGGTCATCGTAAAAAGAAACGGTAGTATTAAAAGGGAGTGGGTAAATAGATTCAGAAAACTCACGGTTGGGGAGTAGAGCGTAAACAATTAAAGCAAAAACAGTAAATCCAGCTAAAATAGAGTATAGTTTTCTCATAGTCTAGGGCCTAAAATATCCTTAAAGTGATGGTCGTACTGAATAAATTCGAAAGGGTCCTCTTCGAGATTATCTTCTGCAAAAAACTTAGATAATATTTTATCTAGGGCACGAATAAAAAAGAAGTGGTGTTTGATGTGCTTTTTTGGAGCATTTTTGTGAGAAGGGAATTGTAAAGTCCTTTCTAATATTTGCATCGTTAAAGAGGGTGTTAAATGGAATAAGTCACAGCAAGTGGTGACCTTTGCATCGATACCATAGTCTGGTAATTTAGCGTCGATTAAAACTTCTCCATGATCTAAGCATTTTATAGATTCATGTGGAGGGTCTTTAAGGTCTTTTTCTTTTAGAGATTTTAACCAAAGATTTCTAGTAGCATCAGAAATTTCCTGTCTAAAGCTCATAGTTTTATTGGAAGAGAAAAAAGTAGAAAAACACTTTGGGCAAATACGCAAAACAAAGCGGTGTATTTTTATAGTAGAAACGGTAGCAGTGCAAAAAGGACAAGACTCATTCATAAACTAAATATAATAAACTGAGTATAAAAAAAGATATTTATGAGTGTTTAGTAGTATAAAACAGAAAGTATAATGCGAATGGTGCTATTTTATTTTCAAGGGCTTCATAAAGTAATAAAAGACCTTGCTTCTGTCATTGAACTTCAATCTTAAGGGCGAAATCAAAAGGAGCATAGGATTTATCAAGAAGAAGTTTTTGTGGTATTTTTAAAAGCATCCATAGCCATTGACAACTTGAGTTAGAAGAGAAAAATAAATTTGTGCATTCAAGAAGCGGTCTTCAACTCTTTAATTCAACAAAGTCATATAAAAAGCCGGCATGCGGGTAATTCTTTGAGCCATAAGTTTTGTTTTTTTCTATATTTTGTATTGATAAGCTAATAGTGAAATAAAACGCTATTGAAACAATAGACCGGGTGACGAACCCTACAGGAAAACATAGATGAAAAAAATAAGCTTCCAAGATACTTCTTTCCGTGATGGTTTTCAGTCCATCTTCGGAGCTCGTGCTTTCACAAAAGATTTTATACCTGCGGTTGAGGCTGCTCGTGATGCGGGTATCAAACATTTTGAGGCTGGTGGTGGTGCTCGTTTCCAAGCCCTTTACCAAAATGTTGGAGAAGACGCTTTTGATATGATGGATGAATTTCGTCGTGTAGTTGGTCCAGATATCCGTCTTCAAACCTTGGCTCGTGGTATCAATGTGGTGGCTTTAGAGGCTCAACCCAAAGACATGATCAAACTCCATGCAGATATGTTTAAAAAGCATGGTATTACTCGTATTCGTAACTTTGATGCCTTAAACGATGTCAACAATCTTATTTATTCTGGGCAATGTATCCACGATGCCGGTCTTGAACACGAAGTCGTGATTGCTATGATGGAGCTTCCATTAGGTTGTACCGGTGCACATGATCCAGAGTTTTATATCAAAACTCTTCGTGACATTTTAGATGCAGGGATTCCATATTCTTCTATCTGCTTCAAAGACGCTTCTGGAACTTGTAACCCAAACAAAGTGTACGAAACTATTAAATTAGCTCGTCAATTGCTCGGTAAAGATGTAGAAATTCGTATGCACTCTCACGATACCTGTGGTACTGGTGTGATGCAATATGTTTCTGCTATCGAAGGGGGAGCAGATGGAGTGGATTTGGCAAGAAAACCTCTTTCTGGTGGTACAGGGCAACCTGACTTGTTTTCTCTATACCATGCCCTTAAGGGGAGTGACTACAAATTGGCTTTGGGAGATGGCATTGTCGATGATCAAATACACAAGATTATGGAAGCCAACAATGTGGCCGTAGAATGCTTAAAAGATTATGAATTCCCACCCGAGGCTTTGCAAATTTCTACAGATGTTATATTCTCACCCATGCCAGGTGGTGCTTTAACTGCAAATACGCTGATGATGCGTGAAACTAAAACATTCCACCTATACGATCAAGTGATTGCCAATATGAGTGAATGTGTGAGTCGTGGTGGTTTTGCTGCTTCTGTGACTCCGGTTTCTCAGTTTTATTTCCAACAAGCTTTTGTGAATACTGTAAACAAAAGTAAAGGTTTAGACACTTGGGCCAAAATGACAGAGGGTTATGGTAAAATGATCCTTGGTTATTATGGAAAAACTCCAACTGAACCAGATGCAGAATTAGTAAAAATAGCTGCAGAACAGCTTCAATTAGAACCATTTTCTGTTGCTCATCCAGGTGTGACTTGTGCTGCAGACATAATTGAACCAGGTATTCCAAAAGCCAAAAAACTCTTAGAAGAAAACAATCTCCCTGTGACTGATGAAAATATTTTCATTGTAGGTGCCCTAAATACCAGAGGTGGTAATAAGGGGATTGATTTCTTAAAAGGAGATCGAAAAATAGGAGTTCCTAAAAAAGACCCTAATGCTAAAGTAGCAAGTCCAGCACCTGCTCCTGCTGCAAACACTAGCAATATGGCGGTTCAAAATACCAATAATTATCGCATTGGTTTGAATGGTCAGTCATGGGATGTCCAAGTTTCGACTCTCAAATAAATTCATAAAATAGATTAAAAAAAGCCTCCTATTTAGGAGGTTTTTTGTTTTAAAATGAACGATAAATGTTAAAAACAGTTGAATCAAAGGATCAAAACTAAAGTGCCAAGCGTAATTAAAGCCCCTCCCGCTATAGTCTTAGCAGTGAGTGCCTCTCCCAAAACAGTAAAAGCCAAAATCATGGTGATCACTACGCTGAACTTATCGACGGGGACTACGCGGCTAGCGTCTCCTATTTGCAGAGCCTTAAAATAACACAACCAAGAAAGCCCCGTTGCAATGCCAGAAAGCGTCAAAAAAATCCAGGATTTTTGAGTGATATTTTGAATGCCGCTATGTGCACCAGTGGCAAACACAATTCCCCATGCCATCACCAAAACAACCACAGTACGAATAGCCGTTGCCAAGTTAGAACTCATGCCTTCGATACCGATTTTTGCTAAAATAGAAGTTAAAGCTGCAAAAAAAGCAGAACCCAGAGCTAAAATTGCCCACATAAAATGAAATCCTTTGGTTTGAGTGCTTTAAAGAGGTCGCACTTCATTAAACAATTAGACCATAAAAAAGTCTTAAAAGTAGAAAGTATTTATTTAAAGTAGTAAAAACACAAATGTTTTTTTAGGAGTGTATTAAAAAAATTAGAAAATGGAGTGAATTTAAAAGATGCTCTTCAAAAAAATTAAGAAACAACGAGTGCTTTGATGTATTGTTTTAGTTCTTTATAAATTAGCTTGATAAGCCTTCCAAGTGGTTTCTAAAATAGTTTTTAAGTCGGAGTATTTGGGTTGCCAGCCTAAAATATCCATTGCTTTTTGTGGGTTTGCAACTAAAGAATCAGGGTCTCCGGGGCGTCTATCTACAATTCGATGTGGCAGTATTTTACCTGTGATTTGCTGAGCGTGTTGAACGATTTCTAAAACGCTGGCACCTTCATTGGTCCCTAAATTCACAATCAAATTTTGTTTCTGTTTTTTTAAATAATCAAAAGCCATTAGATGACCCACTGCTAAATCGGTCACATGAATATAGTCTCGAACTCCAGTGCCATCGGGAGTCTGGTAATCGTTTCCAAAAATCAAAAGCTCTTTTCTTTTGCCTGTGAGGGCTTCCATTGCCACAGGAATTAAGTTAGATGGATTAGACTCTAAGCCAATGATTCGACTATTGGGGTCGTAGCCTGCGGCATTAAAATAGCGTAAAGCTGCAAAGTGAAGGCCTTTTAAGCGGCTGTACCATGCCAAATGATTTTCAATGGAGAGTTTAGTGTAGCCATAATAATTTTCTGGATTTGTAGGGTGGTTTTCGTCGATGGGATTGTATTGAGGAGCACCATAAACAGCCGCAGAGCTAGAAAACACAAAATAGCGTACTTTGGAGGCCACCGCTTGTTGTATTAAATAGAGGGAGCCGACTATGTTTTGGGTGCTAAACTTCTCTGGATGGGTCATGGATTCGCCAGCTGCTTTTAAAGCCGCTAAATGCACTACCCCTTCGGGCTGGACTTTGTTAAAAAAAATAGCCAGATCTTCTCGATTTAAAATATCACCATGAAAAAAGTGAGCGTCGGGGAATAAATTTTGCTTTAGGCCCGAAGATAAATTATCAAAAACAAAAACTTGGTGCCCACCATCTAAAAGTTCCCTGACTGTATGCGAGCCAATATAACCCGCACCACCAATAACTGCTATTTTCATAGTGACTCCGAAGAAATGCTAAAATAAAACTGAAATCAATCCACTGTTGCCATTTCAAGAGACTTAAAACGACTAGACCGCTAAGAAAGATACCAAATTTAAGTGTTAAAGCAAGCATTTTTTGAAATCATTCATTTGAAAATTATATAAAACACAAGGAATCGCTACGATGCTGGGATGCGAGTTAGAGATGTTGTGCGGAGAGCAGAGGGGAAACGGTGCGGAGAGCAGAGGGGACACGGTGCGAAAA
>LSQX01321090.1_pt1 | contig 41757 bp, 44 predicted proteins | sample 654561 | NCBI WGS metagenome assembly LSQX01 (sample SAMN04489861, study PRJNA283612) | anaerobic digester metagenome | isolation source: 4 biogas reactors fed with cattle manure at either 37C or 55C with and... | place: Denmark: Kongens Lyngby | collected 2014 | reverse complement strand
GCTGCACCTTCCAGTGCTTTTTTAAGCAATACTCCATCTATTATTTCTATTATCAAGTATAGTACCTCCTTAAACTACTTTTCAACTCTTATTCCTTGTACATGTATATTAATTTTATCTACTTTAATACCAGTTATTTTCTCCACACTAAATTTGACTCTCTCTATAATATTTTGCGCAACAACGGATATTTTAACACCATATTCTAATATAACATGTAAATCAATAGTCAATATATTATCTTTAGATGCTACCCTAATGCCTTTAGATAAATAATCCCATTTTAAAAGTTCAAAGAGTCCATCAGTTGCATTTTTAGAAGCCATACCTACTATCCCATAACTTTCCATTGCAGATAACCCAGCTAATGTTGCAATTACATTATCATCAATAGTAATTAGTCCTAGGTCCGTTTTAGTTTTGGCTGGCATAAACAATCGCCTCCTCGTTTTATATATAGCATATACTATATATTACATTAAAAATTCCAATAGTTCAACTAATAACTTATTATTATATTAACTTATTTAAGATTTTAGTTGCTTTCTGGTAGATTTTTATGTTAAAATGTAAGTTGTTATTATTGAATAATATAAACGTACTTATAAGGTATTAGGAAGCATAGATTAAGGAGGTGTTTTATTATGGCGAAAATTTGCGAAGTATGTGGCAAGAAAAAAGTATTTGGAAATAAGGTAACTTTCTCAAACAAAAAGATATCAAGAAGCTTTTCACCTAACATTAGAAAGGTAAGAGCAGTTGTTAATGGAAGTGTTAAAAGAGTAAATGTATGTACAAGATGTCTAAGATCCGGTTATGTTGAAAGAGCGCTGTAATCTTAATATAAAAGGAACATAAATAGGGCTTCCATTATTTATAAATGGTCAGCCCTATTTTATTGCCTAAAACTCTATTCCATATTTGTAGATTTTAAATACTAAAGTTTACATATCTTTAGATTCAATAACCAATGCTTCTCCATTATAGATTTTTATTATTCCATAATCTTCTGTAACTTGGTTACTTATTCCTCTTGTAGAACCAAATTCAATTTGTTGGTCATTTAAGGGATATAGAAACCCGGTTATACTTATACGGATACCACTTAAGCTAATTGGTATTATTGAAGCAAAATAATTTTCTTTTTTTGATAATATTAACTTCTTATCCACTAAATGTATAATATTGTTTTCATTTATAATCCGACCCTTTATTCCATTTTTATTTATAGTTCTTAATAAATATATATTAGCTAAGGAATGGTCAATTCTACTTCCAATACCACCTATTATGGTTATCTCAGTATATCCTTTTAATATTGCATAATTCACTGCTAAATGCGTATCTGTTTCATCTTTCATAACAGGGTGCTTTTCTATTATTATATTATTTTCTCTTATATAATCTATTCCATTTTCTGAAATAGAATCTAAATCTCCTAATACTAAATTTGGAATTAAACCTATTTTCATTAGGTGGTTGATACCACCATCAGCACAGAGAATAAAATCGTTTTTCTGAACTAGGGAGTTTAATAAATCGTAATCTTTTATTTTTCCGCTAGCTATAATAAGTGCTTTCATCTACATATCTCCTATCCTTTTATAAACCTACTTATAGGCTTCCAAATTAAAACTATTATTACAACTGAAATTAATAATTCGGGAACCAAAAATGATGCGTTATATCCTATTGAATATAACCAGGGATTCATGTCTCCTGCATACTCGGCGAAAAATATTACCCCTGATAAAACATGAGCTATCATTCTTCCCATAACAGCTAAAGAAATTCCTAAAGCAATTTTTACTATATCACTAGTTTTATCTTTATCCTTTACTACATAAAAAATACCTGCTATTCCTAATATTCCATAGCCTATAGGATAATCCAACAATGCTTGAAGCGGATGATAAAATGAAGGTTTAATTATAAAATCTATTATACCATATGCAGTGCCTACTGTAATACCAGGAATTAAACCCCATTTTAATGCAAACAATAATATGGGCACCATACTTCCTGCTGTAACGGATCCTCCATTTGGCATTTGGTATATTTTTATTAATGATAATAATATTGACAGTGATATCATTATACCACCTTCAGCTAGCATCCTAACATTCCAATTTTTATTCATATTTCTTTATACCTCCCAATTAAATATACCCATTACCTAGACAGGTAATGGGTATTTAAATACAATACACACTTTCCTACGCTAGTATTACCTAGTTCAGGTCATAAGGGTCGGGATAAATCCACTCTCAGCTTAAAGCTCCCCTAGTGTTAATGCTTTTATTCTCTTACTAATATAATAACATACTAACTTTAATTAAACAATTAAATCTTTAAATTCTCGGGTTCTCTCTTCCACGTTTTCAGCACCGAATATATCTGAACCTGATACTAAAAGATCTGCTCCATAATTATAAATTTCAACTGCATTTGATAATTTTATTCCTCCATCTACTTCTAAAATAATATCTAGGCCTCTTTCATCTATTATTTTTCTAAGGGCTTTTATTTTGTCTATCATTGCAGGAATAAAGGATTGGCCCCCAAATCCTGGATTAACAGTCATTATTAAAACTAAATCTAAATCATCTAATACATACTCTAAAGTACTTAAGGATGTGGCAGGATTAAGTGAAACACCCGCTTTTACACCAAAAGACTTAATCTCTTGAATGGTTCTATGGAGATGGGTAGTAGCTTCTTGATGAACTGTAATTATGTCTGATCCAGCAAGGACAAAATCTTCTATAAATCGCTCTGGTTTTTCTATCATCAAGTGTACATCAAAGGGTAATTTAGTAATTTTTCTGAGTTTTTTTATAACTGGAGCACCAAAAGTAATATTAGGCACATACATACCATCCATTACATCTAAATGCAGATAATCAGCTCCACCTTTTTCTATGCTCCGGATCTCTTCCTTAAGATTAGCAAAGTCTGCTGATAATAAGGAAGGTGCTATTTTAATCATATTAGTACCTCCTATTACTTCTAATTTCTTCTAATAACAATAAATAATTTTCATATCTTTTCTTATAAATATTACCTTCTTCAACATTTTTTTTCACTGCACAATTTGGTTCTTGGTCATGAAGGCAAGACATAAACCTACATTCTTCCCCATATTTAGAAATTTCCTTAAAATAATCTCTTAACTCCACTTCATCTTGGATAAAATCTAAGTGCAATGAAGAAAAGCCTGGAGTATCTAGTACATAAGAGCTTTCGTCTAAATCTAACAATTCAACATGCCTCGTTGTATGCTTTCCTCTTTTACTCTTAAGGCTTATATCTCCTATAATTAAATCTAGTTTTGGATCTACAGCATTTAATAGAGATGACTTACCAGCTCCAGAAGGGCCTGCAATAACTGTAATATTATCTTTTAAAGCAAGTCTTAATTCCTCAATACCAATATGTTCTTCAACACTACTAATTATTACTTCGTATCCTGCTTTAATGTATATTTGGGCTAATTCGCGGATTTCTGCTTCATTTAAATCAGCTTTATTCAAGCAAATAATTATTTTCAACCCTTCATATTCAGCCATCAACAAAAATTTATCCAAAAGCCAAGTGTTTATATCTGGGTCTTTAATGCTCATGACTATTATTGCTTGAGTTACATTAGCTACTGGAGGTCTAGTTAGTTGAGATGTTCTAGGATATATCTTATCAATATACCCACTGTTGTCTTCTTCACTTATTCTTATATTTACATTATCTCCCACTAAAGGAGTGATATTTTCATCTCTAAAAAGCCCTCTTGCTCTACTTTCAATAATTCCTTCAGAGGTTTTTATATAATAAAAACCTCCTACACCTTTTACAATAACTCCTTTTAACATATAATATACTCCTTTATATTAATCCTTTTTAATTTCAGTATATTGCCAGTTATCATCATAAAGCACATCGAATTGAGCACCCTTTTTCCCTTTTAAAGGAATTAGAACTTCTCCATCAGCTGCATTATGTGTCTTTTTGTAAACTATGCTAGAAACACCATCCTGGGTTCTAATTACCTTTATTTCTGTAGCTGGTTTGTCTTGGAATGGTGATACTAAAAATGTAATTTGTGTCTCAACTTCTACAGGTACTTCTTCAACTGGTTCTTCTTCCACAGGTTCTTCTGGCTCTACAGGTTCTACCGGTTCTTCCGGCTCAGGAGGTCCATCACTAACAATAAAATCTACAGCGGTTCCTGTTTCTAGTTCATTTCCTTGGTCATATTCTTGCCAAGTAATTATACCTTTTTCAATTCCTTCACTAGGTTCAGGAGTAACTTGCCCTACAGTTAAGCCTAATATCCCTAACTCAGAATAAGCTGCATTTATATCTTTTCCAACTAATTTTATCATTAAAACAGTTTTTACTTCTGTTCCTTGACTAACTACAAATTCTACTTTGCTACCAGGCTCTACACTTTCAAATGCATCAGGTCTTTGTCTAATAATTACATTTATAGGTATAGTTTCTGAATATTCATAGGATGGTTGACCAACAGTAAGTCCTTCTGCTTTTATCAAAGACTCTGCCTCACTAACTTCCTTATTTACAACATTTGGTACTGGAACTAAATCCATACCTTGACTAATAGTAACTTGAATAGGAAATCCTTTTTTAACCTTAGAATTTTCTGGTTCACTTTGACTCACAACTTGATCTTTCTCAAAATCAGCATCTTTCACTGTTCCTAATATCTCAAATTTTAGGCCTAGCTTTTCTATTTCTTCTCTTGCCACATTTTTATCTTTCCCTGTAATATTTGGAACAAGAATCTCATCAGTTGCTAGGAAACCTTTTAGCCTTGCCAATCCAAGAGTGGTAATGGAAACTAATAAGAATGCTAATAATATTCCTAGGAATATCATTAACCATCCACCACCAGGTTTTTTCTTTTTATCTTTATTTTTATTATTCTCGTTTTTCTTCACATTTATCACACTCTCATCTTTAACAATAGGAATAATTCTAGTATTGGAATCCATATCTTCTTCTGTAATATTTGCAAATTGATTTATTGAATTTATATTCTTTAAATCTCTAATTAAATCTCTTATATTACTATATCTATCACCTTGTCTTTTTTCTACGCACTTTAATATGATAGATTCCAATCCAATAGGAATCGTATTATCCAACTCTCTAGGAGGTACTATATCATCTTGGACATGTTTAAGTGCTACGCTTATAGCACTATCTCCATCATAAGGTAATTTTCCTGTTATCATTTCATACATGACTATTCCAAGCGAATATATATCAGATTTTTCATCTGTATAGCCACCTCTGGCCTGTTCTGGGGAAAAGTAATGAACCGATCCTAAAACATTAGATGATGTGGTTACAGTTGAAGATGTGGCTGCTCTAGCAATTCCAAAGTCAGTTACTTTAACTCTTTTATCTTGGGTTACCATTATATTTTGTGGTTTTATATCTCTATGAACAATTCCATTCCTATGTGCATTATCAAGTGCCTCAGCTATTTGTAGAGAGTAATTTAATGTTTCTTCTAAAGAAAAAGCACCTTTTTCTCTAATAATTTCTTTAAGGTTTTTACCATCTATATACTCCATAACAATATAGTGTATTTTTTTGATTCCATCATCTTCTACACCAACATCATATATATTTACAATATTTGGATGGGAAAGACTTGCTGCAGCTTGAGATTCTCTTTTAAATTTTCTAATAAAATCTTCATCATCAATAAACTCATCTTTTAAAATCTTTATAGCCACAAATCGATCCAATAGCTTACATTTTGCTTTATATACTATAGCCATACCACCATTGCCAATTTGCTCTAAAATTTCATATCTATTACCTAATATTTTACCTATCATCTCATCACCTCTACCTTACTAATTTTATGGCTACAATTGTTATATTGTCTTTTCCACCATTTTCTTTAGCTTTATTTATTAATTTTTCACAAGCAGTTTGTATGTCTGGTATTTTATTAAAGGTCCCTAAAATTTCTAAATCATCTACCATATTAGAGAGACCATCACTACAAATAAATAATATATCGCCCTTTTTAAATTGAACTTTATCCATATCAACCTTTATATCTGTACTAGTTCCTGCTGCTCTAGTAATCATATTTCTTTGAGGATGTGTTTTTCCTTCTTCAATAGTAATACTTCCATTTTTTACCAATTCTTGTACTAGAGAATGATCCTCTGTAACCTGGCTAATGGTATTATCTTGGATAATATATGCCCTACTATCCCCTACATGTCCTATGTATATATTATCTTTAAATATATAAGCTAGGGTAATTGTAGTGCCCATACCTGAAAAAAGTTTGGATTCTTTTGAAGTTTTATAAATTTCACTGTTAGCTTTTTTTATGGAATTTTTTATTATAGTGACTAACTTTTTTTCATCTTTTAAATCTTCAACTTTTTCATCAAAATATTGTAAAACTATATCAACTGCCATTTTGCTAGCTATTTCCCCAGCATTATGTCCACCCATGCCATCTGCCACAATAAAAAGTGGTAAATCAATATCCTCAGATGCAAAATACATGTCTTCATTAACATTTCTAACTAATCCTACATCTGTTAATGCGCTAATATTCATTAGATCACCTCTTTATTTTATATTAATTGTCCTCTGAATAGCTTCTTCTTAATTGTCCACAGGAGGCACTAATATCATTGCCTTTTTCTCGTCTAATTGTAACTGGTATATTATATTTTTTTAACATACTTTGAAATTTTTCAACATTTTCTCTAGTAGGTCTATCCTTATTATATTCTAATATAGGATTTAAAGGAATAAGATTAATATGACCATTGATTCCCTTAAGAATTTTATTTAACTCTATAACCTCTTTATCACCATCATTTACACCTTGGATTAAGGTATATTCAAAAGTAATTCGTCTACTGGTCTTGTTTTCATAATATCTACAGGCTTCCATTAGCTCTTTGATGCTATATCTTTTTGCAATTGGCATAATTTTTATTCTCTCTTCATCAAATGGAGAGTGTAATGATATAGATAATGTTATAGGAATATTTTCATTAGCTAAGTCATAAATTTTAGGAACCACACCACAGGTTGATAGTGTAATATTTCTAAGACTAGTATTATGACCTTTTATATCACCTATAATGTGGATAAAACTTAAGGAATTTTCATAATTATCTAGTGGTTCCCCACTACCCATTAGTACTATATTATTTATTTTTTTCCCTAAATCCTGCTCCATTAAATAAATTTGGTTTAACATTTCTGCAGGGGTAAGATTTCTTATTAATCCACCCTTAGTTGAAGCACAAAAATTACAACCCATTTTGCAGCCTACCTGAGTTGAGATACAAGCAGTCATGCCATGGTCATACTCCATGGCTACTCCTTCTATAATATTATCATCATTTAATAAATACAAGTATTTTTTAGTACTATCAATTTTTGAATCATATCTTTTTAATATAGTCATCTGATTAACTTTATCCTTTTGCTTTAATCTTTCTCTAAGAGAGCTAGGTAACACTTTTATCTCTTCAATATCTAAGACTTGATGTTTATTAAAAGCTTCAAATAATTGTTGGCCTCTAAAAGGCTTTTCACCAATAGTTAGCATATAGTCTTTTAGTTCATCAAGTTTCATACTATTAAGTTCCACATTATTCAAAATATCACTCCTTATGTGTTCCCACATATTATACATAAAAAAAGGATTATAATCTATACTTGTCTTATGATTTTAGCTATAAAGAATCCATCTGTACCATGAATATTTGGATACAATTGGATATAACCTTTATCTAGTGTTTTTAAATCTTCAGTATTGTGAAAATTATCTTCAAAGCCTAATAATTTGAAATTAGGGTTATTATTTAAAAACTCTTGGATTAATATTATGTTTTCCTTATTTTCAATCGTACATGTAGAATAAATCAATATTCCCCCTATTTTTACATATTCTTTTGCTATATTAATAATACTCTTTTGCAATTGGATTAAATCAACAATATCAGATTCACTTCTATTAAATTTTATTTCCGGTTTTCTTCTTATTAAACCTAGTCCAGAACATGGCGCATCAACCAAACAATAGTCTATTTTACCTATAAGTTCTTTATCTAACTCTAATGCATCATGGATTTCGGTTTCTATGTTTTTTATTCCTAGTCTCTTTACATTTTCTTTAATTAAGTCGATTTTATGAGAGTATATATCTCTACTTATAATTTTACCAGTATTATTCATTAGTTGGGCAAGATGTGTAGACTTACCTCCTGGGGCTGCACAAATATCTAAAATAGTAGAATTTTCTTCTGGATTTATAATTTGCCCTACTAAGATACTACTTTCATCTTGAATTGTAAAAAGTCCCTCTTTAAATTCCTCTATATCCGTAATTCTAGTAGGGTTTTTTATTATAAGACAATCATTTGCATACTTGCCTTCTACAATATTTAAGCCTTGAGCCGTTAATCTCTTAGTCAATTCTTCTTTTGATGTCTTTAAAGTATTTACTCTTATATTTAGCAAAGATTTTTCATTATTACTTCTGCATAGATTTTCAGTGAATTCTACTCCATATTCTTCTATCCATCTTTTTACCATATGTTCAGGATGTGAATATTTTATAGAAATATATTTAGTTTTGTCTTTTTCATCTATTTCCATGAATTTTTCTTTTTCTCTAACAATTGATCTTAAAACCCCATTGACAAAACCTATGGTACCTTTGTGCCCATATTTTTTGGCTAATTTAACTGCTTCATTTACAGCAGCACTTTCAGGTATTTTATCCATAAAAAGGATTTGGTATATACCAGTTCTTAAAATCTGGATAATTTGAAAATGTATTTTTTTAATCTTAATCTTTGATGCTTTAGATAAGATATAATCTATATAAATTTTATTTTCCAATACCCCATATACTAATTCTCTAATTAAATTCTCATCTTGATAACTTATGCTTTTATTTAAATGTTTATCAATTGATTTGTTTGAATAAGCATTATTTCTGTGAATATCCACTAGAATCTCCATAGCTATTTCTCTACTATTAACCACTAAATTTCCTCCTATATTAAAAATAAGGGGGAAGCCCCCCTATTTATCTTCTTCTATTAGTCATAGACATTAATCTTAATAACTCACCAATTGCAACTAAAGTTGCTGCTACATAAGTAAGAGCTGCCGCATTTAAAACTTTTTTAGCAGAGCCAATATTTTCCTCTGGAGAAATTCCATTTTCTAATTGTAATAATGCCCTTCTGCTAGCATTAAATTCAACTGGTAAAGTTACAATTTGAAATACCACAACACCTAAAAATAGTAAAATCCCAATATTTATAAAGCTAGTAGCTCTTAACATTATACCAAGTATAATAAATATCCAAACTAATCTTGAACCAAATCCTGCTATTGGAGCAATCATACTTCTTAAAGAAAGAGGTATGTAGCCCTCCTCATGTTGCATTGCATGACCTACCTCATGAGCAGCTACACTCATAGAGGCAATACTATTTCCACTATATACGCTATTGGACAATCTAATAACTTTTGTTCTTGGATCGTAATGATCTGTAAGATTTCCAGCAACAGATTCTATAGGAATATGATTGAGACCGTTTCTATCCAATATCATTCTGGCTACTTGAGCTCCAGTATAACCATATCCATTTGGTATTTTAGAATATTTAGTAAATGAATTGTTTATCTTCATTTGTGCATAAGCAGCAAATAACATGGCAGGTAATACAAATATGAACCATGAACTTCCATAGTAATTTCCATAACCCATTGTAAAATCCCCCCTTCTATATTAACTTAATATTTTATTTTCTTTTATAGTATTTCCAGCTAAATAATCTTTAACCAACATTTTTTTCTTATTTGGAAATTGTATTTCCTCGATTACTAAAATTTTATCTCCTGTTTGTATATAAATCCCATCATCTGAAACTTTAATAATTTCTCCTACTTCACCAGTTTCATCCATTATTTCAGTTCTAGCTTTGTGAATTTTAATAGTTTGTCCATCATAGTCTGTATAGGCAGTAGGCCAAGGCTTAAGTCCTTGCACTAAGTTTCTAATTTCATGGCTACTTTTATTCCAATCTATTTTTCCAGTACTTTTAAATATCATAGGAGCATAGTTTGATTTATTATGATCTTGGGCAGTTTTTTTAGACACTCCTTCAAATATATCTTTTATTGCTTTTATTAATATTACCCCACCTAAGTGGGATAGTTTATCATGTATACTTAGATAATCGTCTTCTTCTTTAATCTCAATACTAGATTTTAATATTATATCTCCAGTGTCTAGGCCTTTTTCCATTTGCATAATAGTGACTCCCGTTTCCTTTTCACCATTAATAATTGCCCAGTTAATAGGAGCAGCACCTCTATATTTAGGTAACAATGAGGCATGAACATTTATACAACCATATTTTGGCAATTGTAGGATTTCTTCACTTAGTATTTGTCCATAGGCTACTACTACTATTAAATCTGGTTTTATTTGTCTTAGTTTTTCAATACTAGATTCACTATTAATATTAGCTGGTTGATATACTTCTAAACCTAATTCTATTGCTTTTTCTTTTACTGGAGTATATTGTAGCTTTTTTCCTCTTCCTCTTGGCCTATCAACTTGACTCACCACTAAAGTAATATGATAATTAGAATTATGAATTTGGCATAGGCTGGGCACTGCAAAGTCTGGAGTACCCATAAATACTATTTTCATATGATTTCCTCTTCATTTTCATCTTCATCGGTACAATATTCTATTACTTTATCTGTATAAAGTATTCCATCTAAATGGTCCACCTCATGGCAAATCGCTCTTGCTAACAAATCTGTACCTTCTATTATAACTTCTTCTCCATTTTCGTTTAAATATTTTAGCTTTACCCATTCAGGTCTTTCTACTGTACCTGATATACCAGGTAGGGACAAGCAACCTTCTATTTCTATAACCTCTCCTCTAACTTCTAGAATCTCTGGATTTATAATTTTCATAATTCCTTCTCCAACATCAATTGTAACAACTCTTCTTAATACTCCAACTTGAGGTGCTGCTAATCCTATGCCATTGGCATGAATCATTGTTTCTTCCATATCTTCAAGAAGGGTGAGTATTCTATCATTAATTTCACTTACTACTCGTGACTTTTTTCTTAATATGGGATCATCATCTATTCTTATTTCTCTTAATGCCATTAATATACCTCCTATAATAAGGAACTAGGATTAATATCTATATTAATTTTTATATTATCCAGTTCTAATTTATATTCATTTAATATACATACCCTTTTTACCAAGGTCTTTAACTCTTCTAAATCTTCATCTTTTATTTTTAAGAGTATTTGCCATCTGAAATTATTTTTAATCCGCTCTAAAGGAGCAGGATAAGGTCCAGAAATATTATTATTAAACCCTTGTCCATATAAATTTATTATCTTCTTCTCTATAATATTATATACTTTTTTTGATATTTCTACAACTTTACTATTACTTTCACCATAGATTAAGATTGAAATCAAGTTTATAAAAGGAGGGTATAAAAATTCCTTTCTTAGAGGAAGTTCTGTGTTGTAGAAATTTATATAATCTTGAGCTTTAGAATAAATAATACTATAATGTTCTGGATTGTAAGTTTGCAGTATTACTCTACCCTTGTTGTGACCACGGCCTGATCTACCAGCTACTTGAGTTACTAATTGAAAGGTTTTTTCTGGAGATCTATAATCAGGTAGATTTAATGTAGTGTCTGCTGCAATTATTCCAACTAATGTAACTTCAGGAAAATCTAGCCCTTTAGATATCATTTGAGTTCCTATTAAAATATCAATTTTTTCTTCTTTCATATCTCCTAATATTCTTTCATAACTACCTTTTTCTACAGTAGTATCTCCGTCCATTCTAACTATATTAGCATCAGGGAACAATTCCTTAGCTAACTCTTCTACCTTTTGGGTGCCTATGCCGAAGTACTTAATGTACTTGCTTCCGCACTCTGGACAAACATCTGGAGTGTTTTCCGTTATACCACAATAATGGCATCTTAACTTATCCACATTTCTATGATATGTCATAGAAATATCGCAGTCTTTGCATTTACATACATAGCCGCAATTTCTACAGGACACAAATGTGGCAAAACCTCTTCTATTTAAGAATAAAATAGTTTGTTTGTTTTGTTTTAAATTCTCTGAAATTGCTCTATGAAGCTCAAGACTAAAGATTGATTTATTGCCATTATTTAACTCTTCTCTCATATCTATAAGTGTAACTATTGGCAATTCATTTGTAGATACTCTATTACTCATATTTAAGAGTATAATTTCTCCCTTTTTAGCCTTGTAATAGGTTTCTAAAGAAGGTGTAGCAGTACCCATAACTAATGTTCCATTTTCTAAATCAACTCTTTTTTTGGCTACTTCTATAGTGTCATATTTAGGGTTTTGGCCAGATTTATAGGTTGTTTCATGCTCCTCATCTATAATTATAAGTCCCAAGTTATTAAATGGTGCAAAAACAGCTGATCTTGCTCCTATAACTATTTTAACTTTTTTTTCTTTAATCTTTCTCCACTGATCAAATCTTTCACCTTGAGATAATTTACTATGAAGAATGGCTACTTGTTCCCCAAATCTTCCTACAAACCTATCAATAGTTTGTGGTGTTAAACTTATTTCAGGGACTAGTATAATAGAATCTTTTCCACTATGAAGCATTTCTTCCACTAGCTGTAGATAAATTTCTGTTTTACCACTACCAGTTACTCCATGAATCAAATAACTATTTATTTTATCTTTATTATTAATTCCATTTAATATCCTATTAAAAACTGCCTCTTGACTCAGGTTTAATTCATGTTTTTTATAATTTGGAATATATTTTTTTATTGGATCTCTATATACAATTTTATCAAATATTTCAATTATCTCTTTTTTCTCTAAAGATTTTAGAACAGATAAACTGGTATTAAAGTTCTCCAATAGGTTTTTCATAGGATAATCTTCACTATTATATAAGAAAGTAGCTATTTCAATTTGTTTATATGCCCGCGGACCAATTGCCTTAGGATATTCTTCTAAGGGAAGATTTTTATCTTTAATTCTTATCCATTTTTCTTTTCTTTTTTTGTTAGTTGTTTTAATAGCCAAAGAAGTAACAATAACTCCTTGGGCCTCCAAACCATTGATGTACATATTAATATTTTTTATATTTAAATCAGCTTTTAATTTATCTAAAAGAACTGTTTCATCAGCTTTTAAATATTCTATTATTTTATGATCTTCAGAGCTTCCTTGGAAGTCTTTATACTCATCTACAAGTTCTACAAGAGTATTAACTTCTTTATAGTCACCTGGTGGTAGACATGGTTGAAGGGAATCCATATATGAAGCTAAATATCTATCTTTTATCCATAGGCTTAGTTTGATTAAATTATTGGATATAAGTGGTTTGTCATCTAATACGTCTACAATACTTTTAACTTTATAATCTACCACTATATTCTCTTCTATGGAAATAACCAAACCCTTAATTAATTTGTTTCCTCTACCAAATGGAATTACCACCCTCATACCTTCCTTGACAATATGAGTCATTTCACTATCTATTTTATAGGTAAAAGGTCTATCAACTTGAGCAGACCTATTATCCACTATTATATTTGCGTATTTTTTACTCATAATATCAGTTCCTTTCTTTATTAAACAAAAGCTAGATTTTAAAATCTAGCTTTTGTTCTTTAACATATAGCTTACCTTATCTAATATTAATTTAGCAACATCTTTTTTATCCATTATTGGATATTTCTTCCATTCACCATTACTTTCTATAATTGTGATAATATTCGTATCACTTTTAAAGCCTGCACCTTTTTCAGTTATATCATTTGCTACAATAAAATCAAAATTCTTTTTCTTTATCTTTTCTAATGCAAATTCATATAAGTTATTAGTTTCTGCAGCAAATCCTACTATTATTTGATTTTTCTTTTTTTTACCATAGTGATAAGCTATGTCAGGGTTTCTAATAAATTTTAAGTTTAATTCATCTATTTCCTCACTACTTTTCTTGATTTTAGTATTGCTTACAGATTCAGGTCTATAATCCAATGGAGCAGCAGATTTTATTAATACATCACAGTCATGAAAATAATCTCCCACTGCATCTAACATTTCTCTTGTAGTATTTACACGGACTAATTCTATTCCTTTTGGAGCAGTTAAAGAAGTAGGTCCTGATATTAAAACTACATCAGCTCCTCTTTTTTTAGCATTTTCAGCTAAAGAATATCCCATTTTTCCACTGGAATGATTTGTCATATATCTTACAGGATCTAGGGGCTCAATAGTAGGACCAGCTGTTATAACTATTTTTCTATTTAACAGATCCTTTTGGATAAAGTTATCTATTAAATAGTCAACAATATCTACAGGTTCTGCCATTTTGCCACAGCCATAATCACCACAAGCTAATAAACCTACACCAGGTTGAATAAATTCATGCCCTAGTTCCTTTAATTTTCTCATATTATCTTGGACCATTGGATTATTATACATAGTGGTATTCATAGCAGGTGCAAAAATAAGCTTAGCGTTTGATGCCATTACTACTGTAGTTAAAAGATTATCTGCTAAACCATAGGCTATTTTACCTATGGTATTTGCTGTAGCTGGAGCAATTAGTATAACATCTGCACTTTGAGCTAAAGATATATGCTCAACATTATAACCAGATATTTCTTTAAACATTTCACTATGAACCATATTATTTGACATGGTTTGAAAAGTTAAAGGTGTTACGAATTCCATTGCATTAGAAGTCATAATAACTTCTACATCAGCCCCTTGTTTTTTAAGCCTGCTAACTAAGTCCGCAGCCTTATAAACAGCTATGCCTCCTGTTACTCCTAATAATATTTTCTTGCCTTTTAACATATTTTCACCTACTTTAATTAATTTGACTCTGGATTTTTGTATTTAATTTTGCCTTCAATTATTTCTTCTATTGCTATTGTAACTGCTTTTTTTGACTCTGTATCTATTAATGGTTCTGCACCTTCAACTATTTGTCTTGCTCTTTTAGCAGCTAACATAACTAGTGTGTACCTACTATCCCCTTTATCTAAAACATGAGCAAATGATGGATTTAACATATTATTTACCCCCCTTGGAAGTTATCTTTTCTTTTATACCACTTTGCCTTTTAACTCTTAGTTTTTCTGCAACTATAATTGATTCAATATTAGAAACAGCTTCATCAACTTTTTCATTAACTACAAAATAATCATATTCTCCTACAAAATCCAATTCTTTAAAAGCGTTCTCAAATCTTCTATTAATATCTTCTTCTGACTCTGTTCCTCTTTTAATAATCCTATTCTTCAATTCATCCATAGTAGGAGGTAAAAGGAAAATAAAAACAGCTTCTTTATAGTTTTTCTTAATTTGCATTGCACCTTGAACATCTATTTCTAGCAATACTATTTCACCTTTTTCAATTTGTTCCATTACAAAATCTCTAGGAGTGCCGTAATAATTATTATGGACAAAGGCATGTTCTAAAAATTTATCCTTTTCTATCATCTCTTTAAAAGATTCTTCATTTATAAAAATATAATTTAATCCATCAACTTCTCCGATTCTTGGTTTTCTTGTAGTTGCTGAAACGGAAAATATTACATCCTCATTTCTATTTAATAGCTGATTACTTACTGTTCCTTTACCACTACCAGAAGGTCCTGATATAACTAATAAAAATCCTTTAGACAATTTTAACCACCATCTTTCTGTATTAACCATTATTTACTTCGTCTTTTGTATTCAATCTATTTGCTATGGTTTCAGGTTGGACTGCTGTTAATATAATATGGTCACTATCTGTAATTATAACTGCCCTGGTCCTTCTTCCATAAGTTGCATCTACAAGCAAGCCTCTTTCTCTACCTTCTTGAATTAGTCTTTTAATAGGTGCAGATTCTGGACTTACTACTGAAATTATTCTATTGGCTGATACTATATTGCCAAAACCTATATTGATTAATTTTATAGACATATCTTTCACTCCAACTATTCAATATTTTGAATTTGTTCTCTTATTTTCTCTAACTCAGATTTTAACTCTACTACATATTTTGATATTACAACATCATTTGCTTTGCTACCAATAGTATTAATTTCTCTATTAAGTTCTTGTATTAAAAAATCTAATTTTCTACCAATAGGTTCTTTTTCTTCCAATATGGTATAAAACTGTTTTATATGGCTATGAAGTCTTACTATTTCTTCATCAATACTACTTTTATCTGCAAAAAATGCAACTTCACTATTTATTTTATCCTCATCTAATGAAATACTATTATGGATTAAGTCTGTAATTCTTTCTTTTAGCTTTTCTTGGTATTCTACTACTACATAAGGAGCTCTTTCCACAATGTAAAATAAAGAAGCATTTATATTCTCTAATTTAGTAATAATATCAGCTTTAAGCTGTGCTCCTTCTTTTTCTCTCATAATCATCATATTATCAAGGGCAATGCCTACAGCTTCACTAACACAATTCCAAATTAAATCCTCATCTAATTCTTTTCTTTCGGTTCTCATAACTTCAGAAATATTTAAAATATTATTAAGTCTTATTTCATCTTTAAGATTTAAGGCCTCTATTAATTCTTCTAATGCTGTTTTAAAAGATTTAGCTAGGGGAATATCAACTTTTACTTCCACTGCTGATTCATCTATATATTCTAAATTTAGATATACATCTACTTTACCTCTACTAATTTTTTCTTTTACTAATTTTTTTATACTCTCTTCTAAATAGTTAATATGTCTAGGCATTTTTACTGAAATGTCATTATACCTATGATTAACAGCTTTAATTTCAATTTTTATCCTATATGAACCTTGTAATGATTCTCCTCTACCATAACCTGTCATACTTTTTATAATTTTAAACACCTCTCTCTTAGATTATCCTTGATTCATCATTATAACCGCTCTTAATGGTATTAGATAGGACTTGTTACGAAAGCTTAATATATTATCCATTATAATTTTATATGTTTGAAAGGTTTTTCATTAAATGTTATAATTTGATATAGATTTATTTGGAGGTATTAAAATGGCATTAGATGGAATAGTAACAAAATCTTTAGTTTATGAACTTAATAATATATTGGTTGGAGGAAGAGTTGACAAAATATTTCAACAAGAAAAAGATGAAATTTTAATAAACATAAGAAGTAAAGGTTCAAATTATAAATTATTAATTAGTGCTAGTAGTAATAATCCTAGGTTTTACCTTACAGATTATTCTAAGACAAATCCAGAATCACCACCTATGTTTTGTATGCTTCTTCGTAAACATTTATCAGGGGGAACTATATTAAATATTGAACAATATAATATGGATAGAATTATTTTTATAGATATATCTTCCTTAGATGAATTAGGCCAGTCCTCAGAAAAAAGACTTATTATTGAAATTATGGGTAAGCACAGTAATATTATGTTAGTTGAAAAATCTACTTTTAAAATAATCGACTCTATTAGAAGAGTAACCCAAGATATGAGTAGAGTCAGGCAGATCCTTCCTGGATTAATATATGAATACCCACCTACTAATAATAAAGTAAATCCTCTTTTTTCAAGGGTAGAAGAATTTAACCAATTTATTAAATCTGAAAAGGATAATACACCTATTTTTAAGTTTTTTTACTTTAATTACTTAGGCCTTAGCCCATTAATAAGTAAAGAAATATGTTTCGTGGCTAATATAGATAGTAAAAGACCTATAGAAAGTTTAGATAATGATGAAATTTCAAGCCTTTATTCCTCTTTTAAGTTAATAATGGAAAATGTTTTAAGTGCTAATTTTAACCCACTTTATATTACTAGGGATAAAACAAAGGACATATTAGCTTTTTATGCACTGGATTTAAAACAATTTGGAGAAAAGGATAAATGGTTTATCTCTTCAATATCTGAATTATTAGATATTGTATACAAAAGAAAAGATATAGGCCATAGAATAGGACAAAGGTCTCAATCTATTAAAAAGGCTGTAAGTGTAAAATTAGAGCGTTCTATAAATAAACTGGAAAAGCAAAATATAGAGCTTGAGGAAAGTAAAGATAGAGAAATTTACAAAATATATGCGGATTTAATATCTGCTAATATTCATAAAATAAATTCAGGCACTGAAGAAATCCAAGTTGAAAATTTTTATGATGAAAACATGGGTTTAATTTCTATACCTTTAGACAAGAAGATTTCAGCTCCTTTAAATGCACAAAAGTATTATAAAAAATATTCAAAATTAAAAACAGCTAATTCTTTATTGCAAAAGGAAATCCCAGAAACTAAAAATGAAATTCTCTACCTAGAGAATGTGCTCATGAGTATAGAAAATGCAACAGAAATCAAAGAATTAAACGAAATAAAAGAAGAATTAATTGAAGAAGGTTATATAAAGGATACTAATAGAAATAGTAAAAAGAAGAAAAAACAAGAAAGCTTATCTAAACCACTCAAATACATTTCACAAGATGGATATAATATTTATGTAGGAAAAAATAACAAACAAAATGATTATTTAACTCTTAAATTTGCTCAGAAAGAAGACCTATGGTTACATGTTTACAATATGCCTGGAAGCCATGTTATAGTTCAAAGAAAGGATGGAGAAGTTCCAGACACTACTATAGAAGATGCTGCTGCCCTGGCTGCTCATTTTAGTAGTGGGAAAAATGGTAGCCATGTTCCAATAGCCTATACTGAAAGGAAAAATGTTAAAAAACCTAAAGGGGCTAAAACAGGTATGGTTATATTTAATAACTATAAAACCTTAACCATTACCCCAACAGAAGAATGGATAAATAGTATTAAAAAAGCAGAAGATTAATCTTCTGCTTTTATTATGTTTATTACATTTTTAAATCTTTCAGGAATCTCCGTTTCAAACTCCATATATTCCTTTGTTCTAGGATGAATAAAACCTATTTTAATAGCATGAAGTAATTGTTTTTCTACACTGAAGGGATTGGACCTTTTTGAGTATATTTTATCTCCAACAATAGGATGATTAATATATGCAAAGTGTACTCTTATTTGATGTGTTCTGCCAGTTTCTAAATTAGCCTTAACAAGAGAATACTTTTGAAATTCTTCAATTACCTTATAATGGGTTATAGCTTCTTTACTATTGGTTTTTATTACAGTCATTTTTTTTCTATCTCTAGGGTCTCTACCTATTGGAGCATTAATAGTACTTTCAATATTGGATAAAGCTCCATGTACTAAAGCAATATACTCTCTTTTCACACTTCTGTTTTTAAGCTGTTCTGATAGAAACCTATGTGATTCATCATTTTTAGCTACCATAATTAAGCCTGATGTATCCTTATCTAGCCTATGTATTATTCCAGGTCTGATTACCCCATTTATTGATGATAAATTTTTTATTTGAAAAATTAGGGCATTGACCATAGTGCCATTATAATTGCCTGGAGCAGGATGTACAACCATGCCTTGGTCCTTATTAACAATAACTACATCTTCATCCTCATATAAAATGTCTAAAGGAATATCCTCAGCTATTATATCTAATTTTATAGGTTTAGGCATATTAATCTTTATATTGTCCCCTTCTTGAACTATATATTTAGGTTTTTCATACTCCTCATTAACTAAGACTAGTTTATCTTTTATAAGTTTTTGAATATATGTCCTAGATATTTCATTTAAATTAGTTGCTAAATAATAGTCTAATCTTTCCCCATCTTCTTCATTAACAAAAATTTGAATTACATTCATAAATATCTCCTATGCCCCATACTTGTCAAAAATTACTAAGATCATTATTATCCCCGTGCCTAAAACAATTGATATATCAGCTATGTTAAATACAGGAAAATCATATGCATTAATTAGCCTTACACTTATAAAGTCAATAACATATCCAAATCTTATTCTATCTATTAAATTACCAATTGCACCAGCTAAAAGAAGTGCAATTCCAATTCTAGCAAATTTATGTAAGTCATGATAATTATTTATCAAGTAATAGGAAGTAACAATTACTACAATTAGGGTTATTACAACAAAGAAAATCTTTTTATCTTGTAAAATCCCAAATGCAGCACCACGATTTTCCACATAGTGAAATTGAATAAAATCCTTTACTATAATAAAGGGTTTTTTATGCATTAAAAGTTCAGCTGCCTTAAACTTTGTAAGTTGATCAAATATAATAATTAATACTGATAGTAAAAAAACCATCTTATCCCCCTCTTTAAGCTTTGAATCAATATATTAGATGATTTTTTTATTCTTTAATCACATTTTCAGATTCATTAATATTATTAGAAATATCTATATCATCCTCTTTTTGATTTAGGCTGATTTTAACTACTTCTGCTTCTTCATCTATTTTCATCTCATTATAAAATTCATCAATTGTTAATAATTGAGATTGAATAAATGATCTATATCTTGTTTTAAACATAAATAGTTCCTTTTTTAAATGGTCATATTCCTTATTAATCCTGCGTACATCATCTTTTGCATTATCAAGGATAACTTTTCCACTTAATTCTGCTTCTTCTACTATTAAATTTGCTTTGCTTCTAGCAGATGTAGTTACTTGATCTGCTGTAGTTTGAGCCACAACCAAGGTGTTTTTTAAGGTTTCTTGTAATGTGTTAAACTGCCTAATTTGATCTGTTAGTATTGCTACCTTGTCTTTTAACTCAATATTTTCTTTGTAAACTCTTTCATAATCTTCAACAATTTTATCCAAATACTCATCAATTGATTTTTTATCATAGCCTCGGAATTTTTTTCTGAATTCTTTGTTTTGAATATCTAAGGGTGTTATCAACTATATCACACTCCATTTTATATTAGTATTCTTATGGTAGCTTTTAATCTGCCCTTTTTGCTAAGTCCTTCTAGAGAATAAAGAATAGCTCTACCGTAGCCTCTTATAGATATTACATCACCTTTTTCTAGTTCTATAGAAGGTTTATTAATCTCTTTCCAATTCACTTTTACACGGCCTGATTTTATCAGTTTAGAACTTTCTATTCTAGATAGATTATATGCAGAACTTATCACAATATCTAATCTAGTAGAAGCAATAAACTCATCCATATCTTTGTATTTTAAATTTGGTGTGGTTAAATTCTCTAAATCCATTTCTTGAAGTGAAATGTTTTTATTTCTTATCTTTTCCAAATTTAATAATATAAAATCGCTTATTTCAGATTTTACAATTAATGCACTATAGTCTTCATATAAAAGGATATCTCCTACTTTTGACCTTTTTATGCCCAAGTTTAATAAAGCTCCTAAAAAATCCTTATGGGAAAGCCCTGAAATATGTCCTCTTACTTTAAGAGCTTTTATAGGACTTAATATGGAAGAACTTTCATAATAATCAGGAAATATTTGAATAATCTTCCTTTCAGCATCTGTTATACCACCATCTTCATAGTATCCTATGTGAAACCTATTCAATATAGATTTAGATAAATATATTTCATAAGGGTCTAGAAAGTCAGTGTTTTCAATTGAATGTTCAAGGGATACATTCTCAATTTTATCTAATAATTGTCTCATGAGTATAATTTTATCATTATCAACTATATGAGCTATATACTTCTCCTTATCTATATACATTATCCACTCACCTAATAGACCATATTAAATACTAGTGTAAGAATACCTCGTAACAGAAGCATTGCAAGTATGGGAGAGAAATCTAGCATTCCTCTATTTAAACCAACCATATTCAATAGGGCTTTAGCAGGTAATAATATAGGATCAGTTAGCTCATATACTATTTTCCCAATTAGATTGTTAGGGTTTATATTTATAAATCTCATAATAATTCTAACAAGTATTAAAAATTCAATTAGTTGAAATAATCTCTTTAGTGCTTCATAAAAAATAAACATTTGTTACTCCTATTTTTTTATTTACCAAGGAAAGATTCCTCTACTTTTAAGTTCATCTTTTAGTCCATCAATTTCTATATTTAATGGTGCTAGGATGAAAATATCCTTAGTAACCTTTTGTATCTTTCCTTCAATGGCATATAAACCTCCATTTATAAAGTCAAAAATTTGTCTTTTTATAGCTAAATCCAATTGCTCAAAATTAACTACTACTGCTTTTCTAGCTTTTAAATCATCTACAATAGCTGGAGCTTCATCATAACTTAGTGGTTCATGCACTACAATTTTCATATTACTATTAGTATGAATATTTACCACTTTATTATTTATTTTTTTTGTTTTTGTAGCAACTGGGAAATCCATTGATTCCACTTCTTCAAAACCTTCATCCCCATATTCTTCTTCTTCTAAATCATCAATACCTATAAAATATTTTACCTTATCAAAAAAATTACTCATATTCATCCTCCTTAATATCTTTCCCCAAATATTCCAGTACCTACCCTTACCATGTTAGAACCTTCTTCAATAGCTATTTCATAATCATTTGTCATTCCCATAGAAAGAAATTCCATAGAAATATGCTGGTAATTTCGCTTAGAAATGTCTTCCTTTAAATTATACATAGTTTTAAAAACTTTTCTAAGTAAAAGCTCATCATCAGTAAAAGGAGCCATTGTCATTAGTCCTTTAATTCTAATGTGTTCATAGCCTACAACCTGCTCTATAAAAGGTATTACATCACTTACTTTAAAACCAAATTTACTCATTTCTTCTGCTACATTAACCTGAATTAATACATCTATTACTTTATTCCTCATCTTTGATCTTTTATTCAGTTCTTTTACTAAAGACATTCTATCTAGAGAATGTAAAAGTCTTATATTATCTATTATATCTTTTACTTTGTTGCTCTGTAAGTGTCCAATCATATGATAATCTACTACTTGTCCTATTTCTTCTACTCTTTGTACTAGTTCTTGAACTCTGTTCTCACCTATATTCTTAACACCTAAATCTATTATACTCTTCACATTTTCAATAGGCTGAGTTTTTGTCACTGCTATTAGTTCAACTTTATCCTTACGCCCAACTTTTAGCAAAGATTTTTCTATTTTTTCTTCAACATTAAATAAATTCTCTTTTAGATTTATATTTATTGGATTTACCCCCATATTAGTTTAAAATTTGCCCTTCTTTAATATTATTAGTACTTATAAAAATTTCATCATACAATAAAACAGTTTTAGATGTGTTTTCAAGGCCTGGCAATTGAATATATCCTTTATCGTCACCTCTTTGAATATAAGTAAACTCATTATCTTCATCTTCACTTAATACTATAATCGGTCTAAATTTTACAATTCCATTTATTTCTTTAATATATACCCCTTTTTGTCCATCTTTTTCAATTACTACCTTAGATGGAATCTTTAATGCATTTGTTTTTGATTGTATAATATGCACATTTAAGAACCTTAAATTATAAAATTCATGCAGATAATCATTGAATCTTATTACAATTACAGCCTTATTATCCGTAAGATTAATAGCAATAATTCTACCAGAAATTTCTTTTTCATCATTCTCTAGCTGAACCCAAATATTTTGATTTATTTCATAATCTACAATATCTTTTATATCTTCTATTTTAATTGCTATGTACCATTGAAAATTGTCAATCATCTTAAAAACTGCAGAGCCTTCTTTTACATTATTTTCATCAATTGTATCTTTGTTAATGTTTTCTATATTTATTTTGTCATAGGTATAGTTTTCAAAATCTTGTGGTAAATACAGACTTTCAAAGCCATCTATATTATATGATACAATTCCAGAATTAGTAGTATAATATCTAATATTATTACTATTGATCTTCTCCAGTAGTTCATCTCTCTCTTGCTGTAAACTTTCTAAACTCTGATCTGCATACTTATTAGCAATAACTATATCTCTAGGGTTAGTATTATATAATTCTAATTCTGCTTTGCTTGCTATAACTTGTCCATAATTTCCTAAATTAATAGCAATTTGTAAAGTTTCTATAAGCTTGTTTTGTTTGTTTAAAATTTCAGTATTTTCAGCCTGAATAACTTCACTATCTGTATCTGCTTTAGAAAGATATAGAATAGAATTTTCTATTTCTATTAGTTCTAGTTTTAATTGGGATGTGTCTTCTAATAAATTAATATTAGCTATCTCAATTCCAGCAGGAACTCTTTCTCCTTCTTTAATTTTAGAATCTAGTTCACCGGTTCCTTCAGCTTTATAAACTATTTCATTTTTAATAATAACACCTTCTGAGGAAATTTTATTTACAACTAATTCTTCCACAGGTAATATGGTTTTTGCTGTATTAGCTAAAAATATCGGTACAGACCTAAAAATAAGATAAATAAAAATAAAAGATATAATCGCAATTCTAAATGAACTTTTAATTAATCTTTTTCGCTTTCTTTTATTATAAGACATTCTATCACCTTTGCTCTAGTTTTAATGTCAACTTTATCAGGATTAACTAATTTCTAGTATACCATATTTTATCCTGATTTTAAACTGATTTGTTCTTCAATTATTATGCCTATACTACCACTTTACATTAAAATCTTGAACAATATTTTCCATTTCATGAGTTCTGTCCCTTACCATTAAATGAGATACTGCTTTAGTAACATCATTTCCTTCAAATAGTACTCCATATAATTCTTTTGTAATAGGCATATCCATGTTATATAGTTTTGCTAACTCATAAGTTGAATTTGTTGTTCTAATTCCTTCAACTACCATACCTATTTCTTCTACAGCTTTATCTAGATTTTTACCCTCTCCAATTAATATACCTGCTCTTCTATTACGGCTATGCATACTAGTACAAGTAACTATTAAATCTCCTATTCCTGATAATCCACTAAAAGTAACAGGGTTAGCTCCCATTTCTTCTCCTAATTTTGCCATTTCAAATATGCCCCTAGTCATAAGAGCTGCTTTTGTATTATCACCATATTTAAGTCCATCAGATACTCCTGCAGCTAATGCAATAACATTTTTTAAAGAACCACCAAGTTCTACTCCTATTATATCCGGATTAGTATAAACTCTAAAATTAGGAGTAAAGAACAAGTCTTGTACATACTCAGCTACAGATTTATAAATAGAAGCAGATACAACAGTAGTAGGCATATTCAGTGCCACCTCTTCAGCATGAGATGGTCCTGATAATACAGCATACTTATTTAGGGGTAGTATTTCTTCCACGATTTCTGATATTCGTAAGAGACTATTATTTTCTATACCTTTTGCAACGTTTACTATAATTTGGTCCTTATTAACATAATTTTTTATCTTATTTAATACCTGCCTAACACTATGAGTTGGTACAGAAAGTAAAATAACATCCTTTTTATAGATTGATTTTTCTATATCATCATTTACATTTAAATTAGAAGGTAATCTTATACTAGGTAAATACTTTGTATTTTCATTTTCTGTAATCATTTTTTTTAGTTGTTCTTTATCCCTTACCCATATGTCTACATCCATATTTTTATTAGCTAAGAGTACTGAAAGTGCTGTACCCCAACTTCCACCACCTAATACTCCAATCTTTTGGTTCATTATATCACCTACCAAATTTATTTTCAGTTCCATTAAACAGTCTTTGGAAATTTGCTTTATGTCTATAAATTGCTAAAAGTGCTAAAAATAAAGTTGTAATAAAAAACATTTTATTAAACTCTTTAGTTATAATGGCATTTACTATAGGAGTTGAAGATAAAAAAAGTATTGAGCCTAAGGAAACATATCTGGTAATAAGAAAAATTACCATTCCCAGCAACAAGCATATAATGGCAGTAGGCCAATGTAGGATAAAAATAACACCTAGTGATGTTGCTACTCCTTTGCCTCCTTTAAAACCGATGAATATGGGCCAATTATGTCCTATAACAGCAGCAAATCCTCCAATATAACCACCCATATCTCCTAAGATTGCTCTACTTACTAAAACAACTATAATACCCTTTAAAACATCTAATAAAAATGTTACTATACCTAATTTATTCCCCATTACCCTAATTGCATTTGTAGCTCCAGCATTTCCACTTCCATATTTTCTTATGTCAATATTCTTAAATACTCTGCCAATAAAGTATGCAGAGGAAAAACTTCCTATACCATAGGCTAATAATAGGGTTAAAAATATTTTCATAATTAATTCCTCTTTTCTCTATATTCGAATTGTATTGGAGTACCAATAAACCCAAAATGATTTCTAATTTGATTTTCAAGATATCTTGTATAAGAAAAATGCATAAGTTCTTTATCATTAATGAATATGACAAATTTTGGAGGTCTCACACTAACTTGGGTGGCATAATATATTCTTGCTCTTCTTCCTTTGTCTGATGGGGGTTGTTTCATTAGTACTGCCTGATTAATAATATCATTTAATACTCCTGTGCTTACTCTTAAATTGTAGTTGCTATTTACAGTTTCTATTAACTCTAATAATTTATTTACTCTTTGTCCAGTAATAGCAGATATAAATACAATAGGCGCATAATTCATAAAGCTTAATTGTAAGCGTATTTCATTTTCAAATTCTAAATATGTTTTATTATCTTTTTCAACTAAATCCCATTTATTAACTGCAATAACCATACCCTTTCCATTATCATGGGCATAACCTGCAATTTTGGTATCCTGTTCTGTTACCCCTTCAATAGCATCTATTACCAAAACACATATATCGGATCTATCTACAGCTGTTAAAGTTCTAACCACTGAGTATCTTTCAATTTTTTCATAGATTGCTCTCTTTCTTCTTAAACCTGCTGTATCAACAAATGAGTATTCAGAATCCCCATATTTAAAATAACTATCTATTGAATCTCTTGTAGTTCCTGGTATATCAGTTACTATAACTCTTTCTTCCCCTAATATATAATTTATTAGGGAAGATTTTCCAGCATTAGGTTTACCTATGAAAGTTACCCTAACTATATCCTCTTCTTTAGATGTATCTCTATCTTCAGGAAAATAGCTTACTATTTCATCAAGTAAGTCTCCTATTCCTAATCCTTGTTCTCCAGAAATTACCATAGGTTCTCCTAATCCTAATTCGTAAAACTCATATATTATATCTGGATTATATGGAGTATCGATCTTATTACATCCTATAATTACATTCTTTCCTGACTTTCTAAGAATATCAGCAATTTCTCTGTCTGTGGTAGTTAAACCTTCACGTCCATCTACTACAAATAAGATAACATCCGCAGTATCTATAGCAATCTGTGCTTGCTTTTTTATATTTGACATAATAATATCTTCACTTTCTGGTTCAAGTCCACCTGTATCTATTACTGTATAATGCTTGCTTAACCACTCACCTTCAGCATATATTCTATCCCTAGTTACTCCTGGTATATCTTCTGTAATAGCAATTCTATGCCCAACTAATTTGTTGAAAAGTGTAGACTTACCAACGTTAGGTCTACCAACTATACATACAATTCCCTTGTTCATTTGCTCACCCCTTGTCTTATACTATCTATTAAACTTTTCCCTTCAACTTTAGAAATTAATACTTTGGTATTTAATCCCTTTGTAACTTCCGCAACAGTCATATTATCTAAAAAAACTTCATCATCACATCTTAACATGGATTGTGGTATTATTACTGCATCTGCTTCTATACCTTTTAGTTGGGTTATTAAATCTATTCCTGTTACTAAACCAGATACTGTTATGGTAGTTCCAAAAAAATCATTTTTTATTGGAACTACATTTAATTTTAATCCTTTATATTTTTTCTGTATTTTCTTAGCCATTTCTAACATGAATTCATATGCTAAAGTACCAGTGGCTATAATATAGGATTTATCCTCTATATTTTCAACTTTTAATTTATTTAATTCTAAATCAATTTCATACTCAAAGGATTTCATTAAGCCAACTCCATTTTCTAACTGAGGAAACCCTTCATAATCCTCAATAGAAGGCATCTGCTCTTCGGACAGTGCAAAAAATTCATCTGAAGGAAAAACAAATCTGGTTCCTAATTCCTTTAAAAATCCATTTTGCATAGTAGCTAACTGATCCAACACTGTTTTAGATGATAGTTTATTATATGAATTTACCTTTTCAAGCTTTTCTCTGTACTTAGTTATACCAATTGGTACTACTGCGACTGATTCTATTGTAGGATATAACTTTTGTAGATCAGTTAAAGTTCTTTTTAACTCAGCTCCATCATTCATACCAGGCACTAAAACTATTTGACAGTTAACTTCTAACCTAACTTCATGAAATCTTTTCAATATCTCATACACATTTCCAGCTTTTTTATTTTTCAACATTTTTATTCTTAGTTCTGGATTTGTAGTATGAACTGATATATTTATAGGACTAATTCTATATTGAATTATTCTATCTATTTCTTCTTCACTCATATTAGTTAAAGTTATGAAATTTCCTTGTAAAAGTGATAGTCTAGAATCATCGTCTTTAAAATAAAGTGTATCCCTCATATTAGGAGGTAATTGATCTATAAAACAAAAAACACATTTATTTTGACATGATTTAGCCTTATCAATTAAAGGATTTGTAAATATAATACCCAAATCTTCGTCGAATTCTTTTTCTATTTCAAATTCCCAAATCTCTCCATCTTGTTTTAATATTTCAACTAAAATATATTCTTCTGTAATTAAATACTTATAGTCTATAATATCTTTTACCTTGGTTTCATTAATACTGATTAATATATCCCCAGGAACAATTTCTAATTCTTCTGCTATTGATCCTTTAGCAACCTCTTCTATTATATTTCTCATTTCACTAAGATTTCTTAATTCCATTCTAACCCATCCTTAATCCTATATATATTAATTCTCATATACTTTATAAAAGCTAGGCCTACAGAATATTCTGCAGGCCTTTATATTATTAGTATAATGGGAACCTTTTACATAATGCTTCTACTTTTGCTTTTATCTCTTCTCTGTCTACACTTTCATCTAGTGCTAAGCTAATTATCTCAGCTATTTCTTTCATCTCTGGTTCTTTCATTCCACGAGTAGTCATAGCTGGGGTTCCTAAGCGAACTCCACTAGTTACAAAAGGACTTTCTGGATCAAATGGAATTGTGTTTTTATTTGTAGCAACACCAACTTCATCTAACAAAGCTTCTGCTTTTTTTCCTGTTAAGCCTTTAGTTCTAACATCTATGAGAACTAAATGGGTATCTGTGCCTCCTGATACTAGTCTAAAATCATGTTCTAACAATCCTTCAGCTAGTGCTTTAGCATTATTTATTACTTGTTGTTGATATACTTTAAAATCATCTTCTAAAGCTTCTCCAAAAGATACTGCTTTTGCTGCAATTACATGCATTAGTGGTCCACCTTGAATACCTGGAAATATAGCTTTATCAATCATTTTTGCATATTTTTCAGGGCAAAGTATTGCTCCACCTCTAGGTCCTCTTAAGGTTTTATGAGTGGTTGTTGTTACAAAATCAGCATATGGTATTGGGTTCTGATGTAGACCAGCTGCAATTAGTCCAGCAATATGAGCCATATCTACCATTAAATAAGCTCCTACTTCATCAGCTATTTCTCTGAATTTAGAAAAATCAATTGATCTTGCATATGCACTAGTACCTGCAACTATCATTTTCGGCTTTTCTCGAAGAGCTATTTCTCTAACTTCAGCATAGTCTATTACTTCAGTTTCTTTGTCTACACCATATGCAACAAAGTTATAATAGACTCCAGATATATTTACAGGACTACCATGAGTTAAATGGCCACCCTGGGAAAGATTCATCCCTAATACTTTATCTCCTGGTTTTAAAGTTGCAAAATAAACACCTAGATTTGCATTTGATCCTGAATGAGGTTGTACATTGGCATGTTCTGCTCCAAAAAGTTCTTTTAATCTTTCTATAGCTAAAGTTTCAACTTTATCTACTACTTCACAACCACCATAATATCTTTTTCCAGGGTATCCTTCTGCATACTTATTAGTTAATTGACTACCCATTGCCTCCATTACAGCTTTTGAAACAAAGTTTTCTGATGCAATTAACTCAATGTGTTTCTGCTGTCTCCCTATTTCTTCCTGTATTAGCCCCATTATAATTGGGTCTTTTTCCTCTAATGATTTAAAATTCATTTACAATTAGCCTCCTTATATTATATAATTTATTTTGTTATTCTTTTGTCTATAGTCCATATTTGTTATATAATACTATCAATCTAATTATATAGTTTTTAGCCCATAAATACAAGAATATTAATAAAGTAGGTGTAATAATGGTTAAATCAAATATTAAAAACAGAGAAGAAGTGAAAAGTCTTTTAACTTTAGCAATATTTGCTGGCCAAATAATGTTGAAAAGTGGTGCTGAAATTTACAGAGTTGAAGATACAATTCAGAGAATTTGTAACTCAAGAGAAAATGTGAGTAATGTGCATCCCTTTGTTACCCCAGCCGGCATATTTATATCCTTAGAATATGATAAGGAAGTTTTTACTTATTTAAGAAGGATTAGAAATTTATCAATTGATTTAAATATTATAAGTGAAGTAAATGAATTTTCTAGAAGATTTGTGGAAACAGACATGAGTATTGATGAAGGTTTAAAAGTCTTAACCATTATTGATAAAACCAAACCTTATCCTCCAGTGATAAAAGCTGCTTTTGGTAGTGTAGCTGCAGCATGTTTTTCATTAATGTTTGGTGGTACAATAAGAGATTTTATTTCTTGTATATTAGTAAGTTTCATCGTAATTATGATTTTAAGCAAACTATCTAAATTTGAATTAACTTTTTTTCTTGAGAATTTTATAGGAGCATTTTTAGCATCTATATTTTCTTATGTAACTATTATAGTTGGATTTGGAGAAAATTTAGATATGATTATTATTGGTTCCATTATGTATTTAGTTCCAGGGGTATCTATGACTAATGCAGTTAGAGACACAATGTCAGGTGATTTTTTATCAGGACAATCTAAAGGGATGGAAGCTATATTTGCTGCTTTAGCAATAGCTTTTGGAGTAGGGGTTGTACTTAATTTCTATTTGAAAGGAGTAATATAATGACATATATATTCACATATTTGTTCCAATTTGTAATATCTTTTATAGCAACAATTGGATTCGGGATTTTTTTTGGGGCACCCTTTAATTCTATTATTCCTACTGGGTTTTCAGGCGCCATTTCATGGATTGTATATTACTTTTTTGCAAATAATTTAGGTGGTCCTATTGCGGCAACTTTTATAGCCTCTTTTTGTGTAGGTATTTTTGGAGAAGCTTTAGCTATTAAATACAGAAAACCAGCAACAGTTTTTATAACTCCAGGTATAGTATCCCTGGTTCCTGGTGCTGGCACTTATTATACAATGTTATATTTAGTTGACAAGGACTTTGTAAATGCAGCTAATTTTGGGGCACAAACTTTTTTTGTAGCTGCTGCTATTGCAATTGGAATTGTTACAGCATCTGTGTTTTCTCGATCTATAAAAAACTTCAAGAAGCGAAATCGACAAAATATTTAATAACAAGCTAAATTATTTTTATTAATCGTACAGATTCTTCACCTTTTCTTAAAATCCTTCTATCTATAAGTCTAACAAAGAAATAAGATATGATTATGGCTACTAAACCTGTGACAAAACTCAATAATTCATAATTAGGATTTCCTATTCCTTTAAAATAATTACTTCCCAGTGCAATTCCTCCAATTAAAAAGATAATCGGAATCATATATACTATCATGGCGTATTTTATAAATTTTTTAGGTTCACCTTTTATTTCTACAAAATCACCAATTTGAGCATTTATTTTATTTGGCAGAGTAATTATATGAGCTGGTATATCACAACTACTACCGCAACCTTTACAATTTTCTCCACAACCAGAAACTCGTTTAATTTCTAATTCTACTTTTCCATCTTTAATATCTCTAACGAAACCTACTTGTTCCATAATAATAACCTCCTACTGGATTAAATCTTTTATAACTTCCGAAGCAATAATCAGACCTGCTACTGGTGGTACAAATGAAATACTTCCTGGAATTGCTTTTCTTATATCTTCAACTTCCATATTAATCTTCATAGGTATCTCATCTGACCAAACAACTTTCAAATTATCAATACCTCTTTTTTTAAGTTCTCTTCTCATAACTCTAGACATAGGATCTATGGATGTTGAATAAATATCACTTACTCTAAACTGAGTAGGATTTAATTTGTTTCCTGCTCCCATAGAGCTAATAATAGGAATACCTAATACTTTTGTTGAAACAATTAAATCTAATTTTGATGAGATCATATCAATAGCATCAACAATATAATCATACTCTGGAGATAATAATACATATTTCGTATCTTTATTATATTTCTCTTTGAATATAATTACCTCTATATCCGGATTTATCTCCATTAGTCTTTCTTTCATTGCCTCAACCTTAAACATACCTATAGTGGATGTAGTTGCATGAACTTGTCTATTTATATTGCTTATATCTATTATATCATAATCTACTAAAATAATCTTCCCAATTCCTGTCCTAGCTAATGCTTCAGCAGCATAACTACCTACCCCACCAATTCCAAATATAGCCACTGTGGAATGGGATAGTTTTTCCATCCCATCAGCGCCTATAAGAAGACCGGATCTACTAAATCTGTTATTCATCTTTGCTCTTATTAACACTAATATGAGCTTCAGATAATTGTTTTTGTGACACTTTAGTAGGTGCATCAGTTAATAAACAAGTGGCAGACTGAGTTTTAGGGAATGCTATAACATCACGAATATTAGTTTTATTAGCAAGTGTCATTATAAGTCTGTCTAAACCATAAGCAATACCTCCATGAGGCGGTGTACCATATTTAAATGCTTCTAAAAGAAATCCAAATTTATCTTCTGCTTCTTCTTCTGTAAAACCTAAAGCCTTAAACATTTTGCTTTGTAATTGAGAGTTACTTATTCGAATACTTCCTCCACCCATTTCATCTCCATTAATAACTATATCATAAGCCTTAGCCCTGACCTTACCTGGATCTGATTCTAAAAGATGAATATCTTCTTCCATGGGACTAGTGAAAGGATGATGTTTTGCTACATATCTCTTTTCTTCATCATCATATTCAAATAGTGGAAACTCTGTAATCCAAACTAAATTAAGATCATCTTCATGAATGATTTCTAATCTTTTAGCTATTTCATTTCTTAAATTCCCTAAGCTATCAAAAACCACACTTTCACTATCTGCTACAAAAAGGATTAAGTCTCCAACTTCTCCATTCATTTTCTCTAAAATTAGGTTAAATTCTTCTTCATTAAAAAATTTAGCTATTGGAGATGTAATACCTTCATTTGTTATCTTAATCCAAGCTAATCCTTTGGCTCCATAAGTTTTAGCATATTCTTCAAGAGAAGTAATATTTTTCCTTGTAAATTTATCACCATAACCTTTAATGTTAATACCTCTAACAGCTCCATTGTTCGCAACAGCTTGGCTAAATACTTTGAATCCAGAATCTTTCACTAAATCTGAAATATCTACTAATTCAAATCCAAAACGTAAATCTGGTTTGTCAACTCCATACTTTTCCATAGCATCTTTATAGGTCATTCTTTTTATTGGTAAATCTATTTCAATATCTTTTATTTCTTTAAATAATTTAAATAAGAACTTTTCATTTATTTCAAGTACATCCCCTACATCAACAAAACTCATTTCTACATCTATTTGAGTAAATTCAGGTTGTCTGTTAGCCCTTAAATCTTCGTCTCTAAAGCATTTAACTATTTGATAGTACTTATCCATGCCTGACACCATTAGTAGCTGCTTCATCAACTGTGGTGACTGTGGTAATGCGTAGAATTTGCCAGGGTTTACTCTGCTAGGCACTAAATAATCTCTAGCCCCTTCAGGAGTAGGTTTTGTTAACATAGGAGTCTCAATTTCCACAAAATTATTTTCATAGAAAAAATCTCTAATAACCTTGGATGTTTTAGCTCTTAATTTTAGAGTTTCTTGCATTGAAGGTTTTCTTAGATCTAAATACCTATATTTTAACCTCATAGTCTCAGAAACATTATCATCATCTTTTACATATATTGGTGTAGTTTGAGCCTCATCTAATATTTTTAATTCCTTAACTAAAACCTCTACTTCCCCTGTAGGAATTTCATTATTAACGGATTGTCTGATTCTAACAATTCCCTTAACAGCTATTACAAATTCAGATCTTATTTTTTCTGCTTTTTTAAATACTTCCTCTGGTAATGTATCATCAAAAACGATTTGAGATATTCCTGTAGTGTCTCTAATATCTATAAATAAAAGAGCTCCTAAGTTTCTTTCTCTTTGTACCCAACCCATTAATACTACTTCCTTACCAGCATCCTCTTTTCTTAGTTCGCCGCACATATTGGTTCTTCTTAACTTTCCCATCTTTTCACTCATAATAACCCTCCTCAAAAAATATAAACCTCTCATCTCTGATATTCAGGGACGAGAGGTTTTCTCGCGGTACCACCCTAATTAGGTATTCCTCACTCAAAATTTTAACGCCATTAGCGAACTAATCCTTACAGATTATTTACTCAAAGGTGTCTAAACTAAAATATTAATATCGGATTCCCACCAACACCGACTCTCTGTAATTAATGAAATTAATCATTTCCTTATCCTAGTATTTAATATTTTATTACTATATATTTTATCAGTTTATTATTTTTATTGCAATACTAATTTATATTCTAGCTACTCCTGAATCTATAGCTGCTTGTTTAACTGCTTTTGCTACTGCATCTGCAGTTTCTTTATTAAGAGCATCTGGTATAATATGATCTTCTTTTAATTTATCATCACTAACCATACTTGCAATTGCATAAGCTGCTGCTATATTCATCTCATCATTTATATCACTTGCTCGTGCATCTAAAGCTCCTCTAAATATTCCTGGAAATGCTGAAACATTATTTATTTGATTAGGAAAATCTGATCTTCCTGTTCCTATTACTCTAGCTCCACCTTCTTTAGCTAAGTCAGGTAAAATTTCTGGTATTGGATTGGCCATAGCAAAAATTATAGCATCTTTATTCATGGATTTTACCATATCAACGTCTACCACATTAGCAGCTGATACCCCTATAAATACATCTGCTCCATCCATAGCATCTTTTAAACTACCTTGAATATTGTCTTTGTTTGTTAAGTTTGCTAATTCTTCTTTTGACCAATCATTAGTAGGTGATCCTCTATAAATAATCCCTTTTCTATCTAACATAAGTACATTTTTTACTCCAAGGCTTAATAGCATTTTTACAATGGCTCCACCAGCAGCTCCACCACCATTACAAACTACTTTTATGTCTTCAAACTTTTTACCTACAATTTTCAGAGCATTGATTAAGCCAGCACTTACTACAACAGCAGTACCATGTTGATCATCATGAAATATTGGTATGTCTAATTGTTCTTTTAATTTTTTTTCTATTTCAAAGCATCTAGGAGCCGAAATATCTTCTAAGTTAATTCCTCCAAAGGTAGGACTTATTCTAACTATGGTTTCCACTATTTCATCTACATCTTTTGTATTTAATAGTATAGGCACTGCATCTACATTACCAAATTCTTTGAATAATATTGCCTTTCCTTCCATTACAGGCATTGCTGCCTCTGGCCCAATATCGCCTAAACCTAATACAGCTGTTCCATCAGTTACTACTGCTATTAAATTTCCCTTTGCTGTGTATTTATATACATCTGACTTATTAGCATGTATTTTTCTACATGGTTCAGCTACTCCTGGAGTATAAGCTATGCTTAAATCATCCCTTGTTTCAATTTTAATTTTTGATCTTACCTCTATTTTCCCTTTGTTGTCTTCATGCATTTTTAAACTTAATTCTGAATAATTCATAACAACACCTCTTTCTTATTTTTTATTAATTCATCTATTCTATTAATGTAATCATTAATGCCTTTGAAATTTGGTACTCTTGTAATTCTATTATTATCAACACTATAAATTTTTGAAACTGCTCCCATACCTAGTCCTATAATAGTTTCCTTTTCTTCCATCATAGATATATTATAAATACACTCCATACCTTCTTTACTATAGCCAATATTTTCTAGTTTTCCAGTTATTTGTTTTTGTCTATATAAATAATAGGGATGTAAATTCATAATTTTTAAAGACTGATAGATCTCATTTACAATATTATCAGCTTGGAAATTATTTATATGATTTATAGCCCCAATATTTTCCTTATAAGAAGAACCTTTTTTCAATGAAAGGCTATGTATAGTTAGGTTTTCAGGATCTAATTTGATTATTTCATTTAAAGTTCTCTTAATTTCTCTTATTCCTTCTCCTGGAAGTCCAATTATTAAATCCATATTAATTACAGAAAAACCAAACTGTCTAGCTAAATAATAACTGTCAATGATATCTTTTGAACTATGCATTCTGCCTATCCTTTTTAAAGTTGAATCTTCCATAGTCTGAGGGTTTATACTAATTCTGTTAATTTTATTCTCTCTTAGCATAGATAAAACTTCTTTATTAATAGTATCAGGTCTACCAGCCTCTACTGTGAACTCTATCATACTTTCACCAAAATTTTTATAGATAGCTTCAATTACACTATTTAAATACAAAATTGAAATAGAAGTAGGAGTTCCTCCCCCTATATAAACTGTATTCAGTTTTTTATCCTTCATAAGTTTACTGGTTTCTTCAATTTCATAAATTAAACCATTAATATAAATTTCTATAATATCTTTGTATTTATTTATTCCTAAAGAAGAAAAAGAACAATATGAACAAATACTTGGACAAAATGGAATACTTATATAAAGACTATACTTGTCTTTATGAATTGGATATAAATGCTTTCTTTGAACATTGCATATTTCTGACAGAAGCTTAGCCTTACTTTTCTGAATTTTATAATCTTCCACTAATATTTCTATTGCCTTCTCCTTAGCATATCCTATATCTATTAAATTATGCATTATTTTATTAGGTCTAATCCCTGTTAATATACCCCAGGGAACTGTTGTCTCAGTCATCTTTGAAAGTAGATTATAAATAGAAATTTTGATTCCAAGTTTTAAAATTTGCTTACAAGTGTAATCTTTTATACTAATACTACTTATATTTACAATATCACTGTATAGGGTTTCATCTTTCTCCGTAATTTTTGAAATAGCTTTAGATGCAGTTTTATCTTCATAAAGAATACTCTCTAAAAGATATCCTTGTCCCTTATATTCCCCTTTACTTTCTATAAATACTATTTCTTCTTCTGGTAAAAACACTCGTATAAGTTCATATAAATCGTGTTGATAACTATGACCTGAGATAAATAAATTAATCATTTTAACTCCTTATCTTAAAAATGGATTATTTCTTTTTTCACTTCCAACAGTAGATTCTGCTCCATGACCAGGCCAAACTATAGTATAATCTGGAAATATTAATAATTTTTCCTTTATTGATGAGATAATCGTATCATAGTCTCCACCAATTAAGTCAGTTCTACCGATAGAGCCTTGAAATAGTGTATCCCCTGTAATAAGGTTGTCACCTATTTTAATAGATATGCCCCCTTTCGTGTGACCTGGTGTATGGATGATTTCTGCTTCCAAATCCCCAAATTTTATTATATCTCCATCTTTAAGAAGTCTATCAGGTTTTAGCTCTACTGGCCCTGATGGCATAATATTAGATAAATTCATATTTGCGTCAGATATCATATCTACATCTTCTTCGTGAATCAAAAGTGGAACTTTCAATTTGTTTATTAAAGAAATTACCCCACCAATATGATCGCCATGTCCATGAGTTAAAATTATATAGTCTATATTTATATCTCTTTCATTTATAACATCCAGTATTTCATCTGAATCTCCACCTGGGTCTACAATAATTCCATCCTTTGTATTTTCTGAGTAGACAATATAACAGTTAGCAGCATATATACCAGCAGCCATTCTAATTACTTTCAATTAAATCCCTCCTAAAAATCTCTCTTGCTATCAACAAGAATAGTAACAGGCCCGTCATTTATTAAATGAACATCCATGTGGGCTCCAAATACACCACTCTCAATATTAATTCCACTTGATTCTATTTTCTTTATAAAATCTTCATATAATGCTTTGCCTACTTCACTATTTGCAGACCTAGTAAAACTAGGCCTTTTTCCTTTTCTTACATCTCCATAAAGTGTAAATTGAGATATAACTAATATTTCACCAGTAATATCTAAAACAGATAAATTCATTTTATCATTATGGTCTTGAAAAATTCTTAAACCTATGGTTTTATCCACTAGGTAAGAAACATCACTGTCATCATCATTGTCACCTACACCTAAAAGCACTAGCAACCCTTTAGATATTTCCCCCACTATCTTATTATCCACACTAACACTTGCTTCTTTAACTCTTTGTATAACTGCTCTCATTGATTGCCTCCTAAGAAGTTACTCTATATACATCTATTATACTCCTAATTTTCTTTACTTTAACCATTAAATCACTTAATTGTTTTATATCTTTAATTTCTAAAGTCATATTAATAATTACTACTTTTTCCTTATTAGTTCTTGCATTCATAGACAATAATCCTATATCTGCTTCATTAATTTTTAAGGCGATTTCAGCTAAAAGACCAGGTCTGTCTGTACCTGTTACTTGAATTTCTGCATTATAAGATGAATCCTTTTGAATATCCCATTCCACATCAATAAATCTCTCTAATCCGTCAGTATTAACTATATTAGGACAATCTGTTCTATGAATAGACACACCTCTACCTTGTGTAACGAAACCAATTATTTCATCACCAGGAACTGGATTGCAACATTTGGAGAGCCTAATTTTTATATTATCTACACCTTTAACTATTACTCCTTGGGTTGGTTTAATTTTTTTATCTTGCTGTGGCTTTTGTATTTTTTCTTCAATATAAGCTTTTTCATCAGTTATTTTAAATAATTCATTATAATATTCTTTTAATCTTCCTATTACTTGACTTAAAGTTATATTTCCATATCCTAAAGAAGCATATAAGTCTTCAAGGGAATTTATACTAAGTTTATTGGATACATTTTTAATCCATTCATCTTTAAGTATTTCAGATGGTTTATAGCCAAGTTTTTTTATTTCTCGCTCTAACATTTCTTTACCTTTAGCTACATTTAAATCCTTATCCTTTAATTTATACCATTGCTTTATTCTAGATTTAGCTTGATTGGTTTTTACTATTTTTAGCCAATCTCTACTTGGCCCACTATTTGATGATGTAATTATTTCAACTATATTACCATTTTGCAGCTTATAGTTAAGTGGAACAATTCTGCTATTTACCTTTGCTCCCACACATTTATTTCCAACTTCTGTATGCACTCTATAGGCAAAATCTATAGGAGTAGATCCTTCAGGTAAATTAATTACATCTCCTTTAGGTGTAAATACAAAGACTTCATCTGTAAAAAAGTCTATTTTTAATGTTTCCATAAAATCTCTAGGATCATTAGAATCACTTTGCCATTCTAATAATTGTCTTAGCCATGTAAGCTTTGTATCAAAATTATCCCCTTTAGATGCACCTTCCTTATACTTCCAGTGAGCTGCTATACCATATTCTGCAGTCTTGTGCATTTCCCAGGTACGTATTTGCACTTCAAATATTTCCCCTTTAGGGCCTATAACAGTAGTATGAAGTGATTGGTACATATTAGGTTTTGGCATTGCAATATAGTCTTTAAATCGTCCTGGTAAGGGCTTCCATAAGGTATGAACAATTCCAAGTACACCATAGCAATCTTTTACATTATCTACTAATACTCTAATAGCTGTAAGATCAAATATTTGTTCAAAAGCTTTGCCTTGATGCACCATTTTTTTATATATGCTATAGAAGTTTTTTGGTCTTCCACTAATGTCACAATTTATTTCTACTTCTTCAAGTTTTATTTCTAAATTCTCTATTATCTCAGCGATATATGTTTCTCTTTCTTTTCTACGCTTGGATACACGTTCTACCAGATCATAGTAATTATCTGGGTCTAAGTATCTCAGTGAAAGGTCTTCTAGTTCCCATTTAATTTTTGAAATACCTAATCTATGTGCTAATGGAGCATAAATTTCCAAAGTTTCAAGTGCTTTTTCTTTTTTCTTTTCATCGGTCATGTATTCTAAAGTTCTCATATTGTGGAGCCTATCAGCTAGTTTTACAATAATTACTCTTATGTCTTTTGCCATTGCCAAAACCATTTTTCTTAGGTTTTCTGCTTGGTTTTCTTGTTTTGTTTTGTATTGCAACATCTTTAACTTTGTAACTCCATCTATTAAGTCCGCAATTTCAGTTCCAAATTCTTCTTCTATTTTTTCATAGGATTTATTTGTATCTTCAATTACATCATGAAGAAGCCCTGCTATTATAGTAGATGTATCCATGTTTAGATCTGCTAGTATTAAGGCAACATTATAAGGATGAATAAAAAACTTTTCACCTGAGTTTCTTAGTTGACCCTCATGGGCAGATTCAGCAAAGTGGAATGCTTTCACTACTAACTTTAAATCAGCATTTGGATTATATTGTTCAATTCTCATTAATAGGTTTTCTAACATGATTTACACCTTCTTCACTTTTCTATTATATTTTAAAATCTATACTTTTGTATTATAAGCTGTAATTTGGTATTACCCATATATTCATTTATATTTGGATTATATACAATATCCAGCAAAACTTTATTTTTAATATCTTTAGATGCTTTTTCCATTTCCTCTTTTCCATATTTAAAGATAAGTCTATTTTGAAATTCTTCTATATCTCCAAAATACATCCCTTCCATAGTTGTACCTTTTTTAGATTCAAGTTTTAATTTTAAAACATTTTTATTTATACCTAATATGGAAAGGCTGTTAATTTTTAATGATTTTTCTCCAAATATTGGCTTAGAATTACCTTTTCCAAAAGGTTCCAAGTCTTTTAACTCCTCTACCAACCCATAATTAATATATTCCATAGGTAGACCCATGTCAATATATATCTTAGGTATTAAGTCTTGATTACTTAGTGTAGTATTACTATTAAGATGTATTTTTAGTTTATCTATATTGTCTTCATCTAAAGTAAGCCCTGCAGCCATAGGATGTCCACCAAATCTATTTAATAATTCCTTACATTTGGTCAGCTCCTCAAACATATTGTATTCTTCTATGGACCTACCGGAACCTTTAACTCCCTCTAGACCTTTAGTTAATACGATTGTAGGTTTGTAGTACAGTTCTTTAATTCTACCAGCTATTATGCCAGCTATACTTTCATGTATTTCAGGTTCAAATATAACTAGTATTTTATCATTCTTTAAGGAAGATTGCTCTATTTTTTCTATAATACCCTCTAATCCTTCAGATGTCATCCTTTTTCTTTCTTCGTTTATACTTCTTAAGTTCTTTGCCATCTGAGCAGCTTTATCTTCTTCTTTTTCCATTAGTAATTCTAATGACAATAAGGCTGATTCCAACCTCCCAGAAGCATTAATTGTAGGACCTATTACAAATCCTAAATGATAAGCAGTAATATTTGAATTGTTTATACCACTTTCTATTATAAGGTTTTTTAGTCCAATATTTTTAGTCTTGTTTATAAGTTCTAAACCTGTTTTTACAATTATTCTGTTTTCATCTACTAAATCAACCACATCACAAACAGT
>LSQX01166905.1_pt1 | contig 41769 bp, 30 predicted proteins | sample 654561 | NCBI WGS metagenome assembly LSQX01 (sample SAMN04489861, study PRJNA283612) | anaerobic digester metagenome | isolation source: 4 biogas reactors fed with cattle manure at either 37C or 55C with and... | place: Denmark: Kongens Lyngby | collected 2014 | reverse complement strand
CCTTTTCTTTACTCGTATCGGAGCGCGTCGATCGGCCGGAGTTTCGCGGCTTTGTTGGCCGGGTAGATGCCGAAAATCATTCCGATGCTGATCGAAAAAATAATCGCGAGCGCAGCAACCGGCAAAGAGAGGCTCAGCGTGATCTTGATGATGTCTCCGATAATGCTCAGCAATATTGACGCTAAGAGCATGCCGATGATCCCTCCGGTCAGGGAGATGGTCATCGCCTCGACCAGAAACTGGATCATGATATCGGTGTGCTGAGCGCCGATCGCCTTGCGAATCCCGATTTCCCGGGTCCGCTCGGTGACGGAAACCAGCATGATGTTCATGATTCCTATGCCGCCCACCAGAAGAGAGATGCCCGCGATCCCGCCGAGAACCATCGACATGATGTTCTCTATTTTTCGAAAAGCGGACAGAATATCGCCCATGTTAAATAAGTAGTAGCCTTTATCAAAATCTCCGTCATACAGCCGGTAGGATTTGATCCGGCCGGCGAGAAAGCGATCGATCGCAGCCATCGCATCCCGCGATGTTTCCATAGAGGAAGAGACGACACTGAATTCACTGACTCCGCTCGAAGAGGTTAAACGCATACCGATTGATATCGGAATATAAACATTCTCATCATTGGAATCCATGGAAAACCGGCCTTTCTCGACCAGCACTCCGATGACTCGAAAAGAACGATCATAGAGGGTGATCGTATAACCGATGACGTCCCTGTGCCCGAAAAGCGCGTCGGCCACGCCCGCGCCGATTACGGCGACATAGAGGCGGGCTTCGTCATCACTTTTGGAAATAAACCGACCCTTGTCGAGCTGAAGATGATCGACAAGGGCGGTGCGATCGGTCACTGCGAGGATATCGACCTCCGCACTGTTTCCCTGTGCGTTTGCGGAAATAAATGAGTCCGTGACCTCCGGGGCGACGTATGCGATGCTTTCTTCTTCTTCCAGCGCCAACAATTCCTCCGGTTGAAGGAAAGCCCCATCGTATCGATAAATAGAACCCATGATCTTGTTGCCGCCGATCCCTTCGATTTCTTTGGTCAAGGCCCCGGTTGCACCCTGCACGATGCTGATCAGAAGCGTAACCGAAAGAACGCCGATGATGATGCCGAGCATGGTCAGGAAGGCGCGCATTTTATTGCCGGCGATCGCGGAAAACGCCATCTTGATCGCTTGTGTTATCTTCATGCGTGAACCTCCTTTTCCGTGGGATCATCGGTTTCTGTAGGATCATCGGTGTCGGTAGCGCGGGTGATCAGCGTATCGGAAACGACTTTCCCGTCGACGAGAAGAACGCTCCTCTGCGTTGCCGACGCGATCTCCTTATTGTGTGTGATCAATAGTATGGTATTTCCGGATTCGTGAAGCTCATCGAAAAGCCTCATGATCTCTTCACTCGTCTTCGAGTCCAGATTCCCGGTCGGCTCATCCGCCAAAATCAGCGAGGGTCGCGCCGAAAGCGCCCGCGCGATCGCAACGCGTTGTTGTTGGCCGCCGGAGAGTTGGTTGGGTCGATGGTGCATCCGATCGGTCAGTCCGACGCGTTCCAACGCCTCAAGGGTCATTATACGCCGCTTGCCGTACCCAATCCCCTGATAGACCAAGGGGAGTTCGACGTTCTCGTAGGCAGTCAGTTTCTGGATCAGGTTGAACTGCTGGAAGACAAAGCCGATCTCACGGTTTCGCAAAGTTGCCATCTGTCGATCGGTATAATCGGAAATCTCCTTGCCGCGTAAATAGTATGTGCCCTCATCCGCGGAATCCAAACAGCCGATGATGTTCATCAGCGTCGACTTTCCGCTCCCGGACGCGCCGATCACGGCGATATACTCGTGTTCGCTGATCACCAAAGAAATGTGGTCGACTGCACGGACGGTTTCTCCGCCGAGATAATAGGTCTTACATACATTTTCGAGCCGAATCATATATTTCTCAACTTTCCTGCGTGTATTATCGGACTTCTGTTCTTTTCATCAGAAGAACAGCTGCTCGAAACCGATCTCTTCGGAAGGCATAACGGCCGCCTGACCTTCCGCCAGACCCGAAATAATCTCGGTCATGTAACCGTTGGAAAGGCCGGTGGTCACTTCGACTTGTCTGCCGGAATCAGAGGTCTTTCCGTTTGCGTCAACATTGTCGGCGATGAAGACATATTCCTTATCGTCAATATTCCGAATCGCTTGCGTCGAGATCAAAACAACATCTTTGTGTTCGTCGGTCAGGATCTCCACTCGTGCGCTCATGCCGACCCGCAAACCGGCTGTGTCAGCGAAAACGATTTTGACTTGAAAATTATTGATGTAACTCATACTGTTTACGGATCCGGTTTGAGCGATCCAATTCACGGTTCCGGTATAAGGCTTGGAATCTGCGGAATATAGGAAGATCTTACAGGGCTGACCGATCTCGACGCTCGAGATATCGAGCTCATCAATATTGACATTCAGTTCGAGGCTTCCGGCGACGGAAATGATTGCCAGCGGACTGTCGACGGGAATTTCCGCGCCTTCCGTTACCATAAATTCGGTGATGATTCCCGACTCGGGTGCGGTGACCTCAACAAACTCGGGTTCCGAGCGCTTCCCGGAGATCTTTTCGACGATTTCCTGACGTGACTCCAGAAGTGATAAATAGGCGGGTGAATACACCGCTTCCTTGAGCCTGATCAACGTGGATCCGAAGGAGACCTTGCTGTTCAGGGATACCGATACGGAAGAGACCGTTCCGGAAGAGTAGATGAAATAATAGGGTGTCTTGACCCGAAGCGAGCCGGTACCGATTTCCCGGCCGGACTCATCGAGCACCTTCGCGGTGTCTTCGATATTAAACGAGCGATCGGGGAAGGTGACGTCCACTTTATCATCGGTGATATCGGTGACGATACCGTCCGCGGACTGATCTCCGATCTGTACCGTGACCCGATCGCCGAGCGAAGCTTGAGTCTCCGCAGGGAGCGTAACGACGAGTGAGTCGTCGAGCGCGAGCAGGATCAGGCCATCCGTCGTCTTGGACAGTACGGACAAGTCGTCGTCTTTAGCGATGTAAATTCCTTTGACCCGTCCGGAGACCGGACTGCGAAGGGTTGAGGACTTCATCGGCGATTCGCTTAAAAGGTTCATTTCCGCCGCATTTAATTCAGCTTGCAGGGCGGAAAGTTCTTCTTCGATCCTGTCGTTTCGAAGCCGCAAGATCACGTCGCCCTTTTGGACGGCATCACCGGAGCGGAAGAGGATCTCTTCGGCTTTCCCGTTCGAGGGAGCCGATACCGTGACGGTCTCGGAATAAGAAATCGAACCGCCGGCCTGAACGATCGTTCGGATATCTCCGCGCTCCGCAATCGCGGTCGGGAGAAGAAGGGATTCCGCTTCTTGTCTGTTCTTGAAAGACGCCCAAGCGAGCATCAGCGAGATCGTTATTATAAGCAAAACGGCAAGAATAATGCCGCGTTTGATCCATTTGCGGGTGGATTTGGATCGGGATCTGGATTCGGACATAGTAACCGCCTTTCGCCGCAGACCGAAAAATATCGATTTACGGAACGTTTTGTAGCTGATGGAAAAACCCTTAACTGATTATATCATCACAAAGGTTTGATGATGCAACGGTTTTTCGAGAATTCGCGAGCAGAGGGCAATGGGGCCTCCGTGAAATTTTACGGTTCATATTCGGATCAAACTGGTATAAAATGTGAAGGACTAAGATGGGAGAGAATACATGACACAGAACAGAGAAGGTCACTACAGAGAGACACTTTTCGTCGTAACATCGGCAGCGATTGCAGCGGTGTATGTTGTTCTGACCCTGCCGTTCGCTCAGGTCGCATTCGGACCCCTGCAATTTCGACTGGCGGAAAGCATGTCGATTCTGCCGATATTGACGCCGGCCGCGATACCGGGACTGACGATCGGATGTTTTCTTTCCAATCTTTTGAATCCTCAGAATCTCGGGCTGATCGACATCGTGTTCGGAACAATCGCAACACTTCTTTCGGCGGTTTGTACCCGGTACCTGTACCGGATACTGCACAAGATCAAGGAAGTCCCGAGGGACCTGGCCTCGCTTCTGCCTCCGATCGTCTTCAATGCGTTGATTGTCGGAACCTATTTGACTTTTCTTTTAACTGACGGACCGGTTCTGATGACGATGATCGTCATCAATGTCGGCTGGATCGCTTTGAGCGAGACGCTCGTAGTCTACGTGATCGGATATCCGATCCTTTTGATCCTGCGGAAGTCCGGGGTCGGACGGATCTGGGAAAGGAAGCGCATGTAATGAACCATTATTATTCCAAGGCACCGGAGGCTCCTTCCGATCGTGGCCGGGTCGAAGCCCGGATCCACGGGATCGATTTGAGTTTTATTACCGATTCACAGGTTTTTTCGAAAAATCATATCGACTTCGGAACCCGTTTGATGCTGGAATCGGCGATCGGGGATTTGAATGAACGTAAAATCGGGCGCGGGCGTTTTCTGGATCTCGGCTGTGGGTACGGGACGGTCGGAATCGCCATGAAACGGGTCTTCCCGGCGCTTGAGGTTTTTATGGCGGACATCAACGAGCGGGCGATCGAGCTTGCCCGGGAAAACGCATCGATGAATCATGCGGGAGCCGCCACGATTTTTGAGTCCGACGGATTCTCTTCCGTTGAGGGCATGTTTGACGTGATCATGACCAATCCGCCGGTTCGTGCAGGGAAGCAAACCGTCTATTCGTTCTTTGAAGGGGCGTTTGCCCGATTGAACGAGGGCGGTCTGTTCTACGCGGTACTGCAGAAGAAGCAGGGGGCACCGTCGGCGCAGGACAAGTTGACCGCGCTTTTCGGGGCGTGTGAGGTGATTGGGAAGGATGCGGGATACCGGGTTTTCCGGTGTGTGCGGGAGGACTGACATGAGTATGCGCAACAGCGCTTTTCGAGCCGTCCGGGATGCGGTCGTTTGGGTGACAATGCTGGTTCTGGTCCTGAGCTCGTCTTCATGCGCGACAAAAGCCCCGGCACAGACCGATTATCGGGGATTTCTGGGAGAGTACGCCTATAACGCGTCGATCACCGCGATGGTATACGAGGATTTTGAAGGAGAAGGGTACGGGATTACGTATCGGGCGGTTACGGATTTCAACGGATATATTACCGGAGCGCCGCTTCCGGTTCTGCTCTATTTCTATTCTTTCTTGAGGAGTGACGCAGCCGGTACGATCGCTGAAATCGAGCAAATCGCAGAGGATTATAACGATCGCGTGCTCATCGTTACCGTGGATGTCACGACGGAGTCGACCATCGCATCGCATTATCGTGTGGAGACGATACCGGAGTTTATCGTGCTCCGGGGCGGAAAGGTCGAAGCGCGTTTCGACGGGACAAGCCGAGTCGAATGGTCACAGGAAGAGTTAAGGCAGTGGGTCGTCGAATCGATCGGATAAACGTGTAGCGGGAAGGGCTCGCGCGTTATACAGGAGGAAGATGAAAATGGATTATGATTATCTGTTTGCGATCGGTCAGGACAGCCATCGTTTCAGGTCTTATCAAGAAAACGAATTCGCGCCCGAAGGTGTTCAGAAACTTGGCGGCGTCATGATTCAGGGGGCTCCTCTGTTGGAGGCAAACAGCGACGGTGATGTCCTGTTGCACGCATTGACCAATGCGATCTCCGGAATTACCGGGGTGAATATTTTGGGAGCGAAGGCGGATGAGATGTGTCTTTCGCAAGGGATCACCGATAGCGCCGAATACCTGAAGGAAGCGCTTAATCATCTTCATGGCAGCGAAATCATTCACGTTTCTTTTTCTGTCGAATGTAAAACACCGAAACTGGCATCGTACATCTACGATATCCGGCTCGGTGTTTCTGTTCTGCTCGGAATCCCCGTCGAATCGGTTGCTCTGACCGCAACGTCCGGTGAAGGCTTGTCCGCCTACGGTCGCGGGGAGGGGATTATGGCGATCTGCGCGATTACGGTTCGAAAGGCTCGAGAGGTTTAAAGGGAGAATTCGGTCTCCTCTCCGGTGGCTTTTCCACTATGACCGGTGCCGCAGGAACCTCGATTTCTCCCTGAAGAAAGGATTCGGCGATTGCGAAATCCTCTTGCGTGGTTATTTTGATGTTGGAGTAGGAACCCTCAATCAGTCGAACCTTGGCACCGATCGCTTCCGCGAGTGATGTGTCGTCCGTCGCGACGCGACCTCTGCGATTCGCGGAGGAATATGCCTCGACGAGAATATTGTATCTGAAAATTTGAGGGGTCTGAATTTCCTGAAGGGTCTCACGATCGGGGGTTGACAGAACAGCGCCGGCATCCTCCTTATCTGTCTGTTTGATCGTACTCTTGACCGGTACCGAAGCGGCGCACACATCATACATTGACGAAGCTTTCAGGCAACGGTCGAGAGTGTCTTGATCCAAAAGGCAACGTGCTCCGTCATGAATGAACACGACGTCCTCCTCGCCGGGAGGAAACGGAAGTGAAGAAAGCGCAAGAATTCCGTTCCACACGGATTCCTGGCGGGACTCGCCACCGGGAACGATGTCCTTCACAAACGCGAAATTATTCTTCTCGCAGATGCGTTTGATCTTGAAAATATTCTCTTCCGCCGTTACGACCACCATTTGTATCGAGAAGGCAGTTTTTCTGGACATACGATTGAGAAAAGTATCGAATGCTCTCAACGTTCGCTCAATCACAGGTACACCCAACAGATTCATAAACAGCTTGTTCTCATCGCTGTTCATTCTGCTTCCGTTTCCGGCGGCGGGAACAATCACGAAGAGACGATTCACCTCTTCTTTCCCGGTTCTGAATGCTGATAACCTCATTTGAACACCTCGCTTGTCGGGATCATCGGCCCGGAGCGAACAATACATCGATCGCTTCGGACAAAGAATCCACAAAGATAAATTCCGGTAAAGCAATTATAGCATGATCTGCTGTATTAGTACGAGAGTCGGATGCGAATTTCTTTGATAATTTCTCGATCGCTTGTTTATTTGCGCCCGGAAGAACGCAATTGGCGAAGCCGAGCGCAATTGCCTCTCCGAGACGACGTTCGACAAAATTGACCGGACGGACTTCTCCTGTCAATCCGACTTCTCCGAACACCAGGGTATCCGAACGCACCGGAATGTCTCGAAAAGCCGAAAATACGGCCGCAAGTACCGCCAGATCGGAGGATCGTTCGTTGATTCGAAGTCCGCCGACGACGTTGACATACGCATCCATATTGTTGATTCCGAGCAGAAATTTCTTCTCCAGTATTGCCAACAGCATCCCGAGCCTCATCCGATCGAGCCCTTGCGCCATTCTCTGCGGCGTGGAAAACGATGAGGGGGAAAGGAGCGCCTGGATCTCGACAAATACAGAGCGACTGCCTTCGATCGTCGAGGTAACGACGGAACCCGGGGCATTGATCGGCCGTCCGGACAGCAAAAGGGAAGATGCGTTATCGATCTCGATCAGGCCTTTATCGGTCATCTCGAAAAACGCCAGCTCGCCGGTCGCGCCGTATCGGTTCTTAACGGCCCGGATCATGCGAAACGGTCCGGCACCGTCACCTTCAAAATATATGACCGTGTCGACCATGTGCTCGAGTACCCGAGGGCCCGCAAGTGTGCCGTCCTTGGTTACATGCCCGACCAGAACGATCGGAATCAAGAGACTCTTGGCAATACGGAGAAGCCCGGATGTGACTTCGCGAGCCTGGCTGACGCTTCCCGGCGCCGAGGTCAGAGACTCGGAATAGAGCGTTTGAATAGAATCGATGATACACAGATCCGGCTTGTGCTCCTCAATAATTCCGGCAATATCCTCAAAGGAAGTCTGTGAGCACAACAGGATGGAGGGAGTATCGATATCAAGTCTCTCGGCTCGCATGTGAATCTGCGCCTGAGACTCTTCTCCGGATACGTACAGTATCTTTCCTTTGCGGTCGGTTCGTCCGCAAATCTGAAGCAGGAGAGTTGATTTCCCGATTCCGGGATCCCCTCCGACAAGAATCAATGAGCCTTCGACGAAGCCGCCGCCCAGAATTCGGTCGAACTCCGGGATACCGGAAGAAAAACGATCCCGGTGATCGGAAGAAATTTCGGATAACGCTCGAACGCCATGATCTCCGACCCAATTTGTGCGCATCGAAGGTTTGCCGCCTCTGTCGGATGCGGGTTCGGCTCTTTCCTCAATCAGAGTGTTCCATTCCTTACAGGAAGGACAACGCCCCATCCAGCCGGAAGCCTCATAACCGCAGGAATTGCATACAAATAAAGTTTTGGCCTTAGGCAAGGGAACCTCCGAAGCCTCGAAAAGTACGCGAAAGCGTCTGAATATGATTCAGTATATCATGATCGACGGGCGCCTCGACGGACATTTTCGACAAATCATAAAGTTACCCGACACATCGCGTTCCCTTTTCCGATCGTTTAGCATAAAATGGTTTGCAACAGCCTCGACTTGTCAGTACGGAAGGATGGTAGCCTGATGAACAAACCATGGACTCACCACTATGATCCGAAGATGAAGGAAACGATTGAATATCCCGAGAAGAGTATGTACGAGATGTTGGAGCGTTCGGTGCGGTATTTTCCGGATCGGATCGCGGTCAGTTTTGAGGGATCCCGATTTCCCTACAAGGCTTTGTTCCGGGAGGTCCGGGCGGCTTCGGAAAGTTTAACGGGACTGGGTATCGGAAAGGGGGACGTTTTAACGATCTGCCTTCCGAATATTCCTCAGGCGGTCGTTATGTTTTACGCGGCGAATCGTCTCGGGATCATCGCCAATATGGTTCATCCCAAGACACCGCCGGATGAGCTTTCGGATTATATGACGTCGACCGGGAGCCGTTTTCTGATCATCCTTGACGCGTTTATGTCTAAGTCTCTGCCGATTTTCGAGCGGATTGACGTCAGAAAGGTCATCGTCGCGAGGATCGGCGACTATCTTTCCCCTGTTAAGCGCGCCGCCTTCTATCTTGCCAAGGGACGGAAGATTCCGGCGGTTCCCGAAACCGAGCGGTTCATTACCTGGCGGCAATTCATGAAAAATGGAGCGGAGGCGCTTTCAACGGTGAAGTCCGCTGCACCCGCCGCGATCGGCGCACATGACCCGGCCGTATACCTTCACAGCGGGGGCACGACCGGCAGTCCCAAGACCATCATTCTTTCGTCGCACAACATGAATGTCCTGGCGACGATCGGCCCTCAAATCGTTAATATCGACGATCCGTTTGAAGCCGGATATCTTCCGACCGGCATTTCGATGGCCGCAATATTGCCTCTTTTTCACGGTTTCGGCCTTTGTATGTGTATGCATACGATGCTGAGTAACGGCATCGCGTCGATTCTTGTTCCGGTTTTCACACCGGATTCACTCGCCAAGGTGATTCTGCGCGAAAAGCCCTCGTTCATCGCGGCGGTCCCGACGCTTTTCGAGGGTATGATGAAAAGCGAGAAGCTCGCCGGCAAGCAACTCCCTTTTCTGAAGGCTTGTTTTTGCGGCGGCGACTCGTTGTCTCCCGAACTGAAATCGCGGTTTGAGCGCTTCGTCCGCGAACGCGGAGCTCCGATTTCATTGCGAGAAGGGTACGGCCTGACCGAGACGGTTACCGTCTGTTGCGTGAACCCGGAATTCCAGAGCAAAGAAGGTTCCGTCGGTCTTCCGATCTCCGATATGCTCATGAAAATCGTCAGTGTCGGCACCCATCAGGAACTCTCTCCCGGAGGGCAGGGTGAAATCTGCGTAAGCGGTCCGACGGTGATGCTCGGCTACCTCAATGATCCCGAGGCGACCAACGAAGCGATCCATGTCCATGAGGACGGCCGGAGATGGGTGCATACCGGAGATTTCGGTTATATGGACAATGAAGGTTATTTCTATTTTACGCAAAGACTCAAGCGCATCATCAAGGTGTCGGGTGTGCCGGTGTTTCCTTCTCAGGTCGAGGCGGTGATCGATACCGTCCCGGGCGTGGACAGCGCGTGCGCGATCGAGATCCCCGATCCGTATCGGATTCATGCCGTTAAGGCAGTTGTTGTGCTGGATGAGAAAGGTATATCCGACGGTCCCGAATCGGTTCGCGGCCGGATTCTGGACACTTGTGCCGAAAAACTGATCGCATACGCGCGCCCGGTTGAGATCGAATTCAGAGAAAGCCTTCCGAAGACCCTGGTGGGCAAGATCGACTATGTTCTGTTGGAGAAAGAAGAACTCGCGAAGCGAACGGAATAATTACGATTCCCGGCCCGATGATTCATGTGACGGGTTCGGAAGGCGGTGCGCCTTTGGCGCGCGCCGCTTTTCGGGAGGAAAGATATAACAAGGTGATGGCGACGGCGGTCACGATCGTCACCGCCAGTCCGCCCTCCGGTCCGAAATCACCTCCGGTTATGAGGGCGCGTGCGCCGGAAGTATAATCCGCAGACATCAGCGCGGCTGGAGCGGAGGTTCCGCTCACCTGCAAGCCGAACAGGTTTCCCTGTGCGAAATTCCACGCGCTGTGCGCGGCACATACCGTGAATATTTCACCGGTTCGGATCGTAAGAAGCGCGAAAAACGCCGCAATCAAGCAAAGATTGAATAAGGCCAACGGCGTGAATCCGATGTTTCCGGCGTGCAAAAGCCCGAAAAGGAGAGAGGTAAGCGCAACGGCGCCTGCTTTCCCGAATTTGACCGAGACCCTCGGCAGCATATATCCGCGCATCATCACTTCTTCCGACGCTCCCTGCGGAATCCACATCAGAATATACGAGAAGAAAAGCGGCCACTCGGAAGAGTCCATCGAAAAGCCTCCGAACCGGATCTGTCCCGAGAAAAAGAGTATCAGATAAACGCCCGTGATCATCGAAAGGCCGATCAAGCCTCCTCGGGCATAAGCGGCGACGGCTTTTCCGATACCATTTTTACCCTTAATCGGAAGTCCGATCGTCGAGATCGGGTTTTTCTCGATTACCCTTACGATCAGGAGATAAATCAAAATAATTCCCACATAGCCGATTGCCATGCCGATAATGAACGCCTGCTCTCTCATGAGCATCGAAACGAGGTCAAAGGCGGATATAACCGCGGATTCCAACTGTAAGCGCTCGGTCATTGCCGCGAACGATTCGATGAACTCGACAGATTTCTCGCTTCGCATGAAAAAGATGATCGGAACAATCAACGCGATCGGTTGAAAGACCGATAGCAGGAGAAGCGGCATCGTAAAGTGATAGGAAACCAGCCGATACGCATTGCGCCAACGCGTCGCCCGATAACCGAAAATCACCGACTTCGGATAATCGAGATAGTTGATCTTCGGATCCTCCCGGCGCGCTCGGTCTCGCCGTGTTTTGTAGTCGGAGGAAGCGTCATTTGTGGTGGTGAATCGTTCGAAGCCCAAAAGGCGAACCGAGACGAGGCAGAGTGCGGAAGATATCGCGAGCGAGATGAAAAGCAGTATCACCGATCGTGCCCAATCCATGTCTCCGGTCAGTGCGGCGGCCATCCCGAGATAATGCCCGAAAAACGGCATGATCAGATTGATCCCTCCCAGGTTTCCGGTATCATTCATGGCCATGACACAAACGACCAGAAGAATCAGAAATATCGGCAGGAAGGAAGTTTGGGCCGCCAGAATGGTCTTGTTCAGCACGGAAATCACGATGATCAGCGAAGACAGAACGAGCGCGAGAGGGATGATGAATATCAACAGACCGGCAACGGTTGCGACATCGAACCGGCCGACGACCGCGGCGGAGGCCAACGCGATCGACGCGCACGGAATCAGCGTTTTTCCGAAAACCCCCAGAATGTTTCCCAAAATGATCTCGTAGCGGGAAACCGGCGTTAACAGCAAAGCCGCGAAGGTTCCCTGCTCCTTTTCTCCGGCGATAGCCGAAACCCCGGACTCCATGGACACAAACAGTGCCGCGATAAAGATGACCAAAGGAACGATCATTTGTCCGGCTTGTGTCCGTAAATCGAGTTCGGATCTTCCGAACCCCCGATCTCCCTCGGATGTCACATGAAAAGCGGGACCGGAGTCTGATTCTATGTCCAAACGACCGTTCAGATAAAGCGCATAATTCTCCGAAACGTAATCGATCACGAGATCGTGGATATCCTTATAGTACGCCGGATCGGTGTGGAAATATGAGAGGATCTGAGGACGTTCCGAGGAGGCGTTTTTAGAGAAAATAAGTTCGTCGAAATCGGTTGGAAAAACGATGGCCATAAACGCCCTGTTATCACGCATCAGGCGGGTAATGCCGATAAAATCGTAATATGCGTTCAATTCCGCCCGAATATACTGCCCTTCCCAATTTGTCATGTCGTCCTGCTCATTCACGGGATGAAAGTAGAATTCGCTTTCTTTTTCCGTGTATTCGATAAACGAATCCGGGGCGTTCACGAAAAGTATGGTTCTCCGGTCGGGAACGACGTTTTCATAGTAATCATCCGAGTCGGGAGTATTGATGAAACTCGATATGAAAAGGAGAATCGAAATCGTGAATAACACGCTCGCGGCGACGCTGAACCAAGAAACCCTGGATTTCAGGTGCGAGGTTTTAGAGAGGGTTTTCTTCGCGATGGTCCAAATGTTTGCGAGCATTTCTTACTCCTTGTGATGCGCGGCATAAAGCGCGAGAAATGCCTTTTCGAATGAGTCTGTGCCGGCTTTTGCGTTGATTTCCGCGATCCCGCCATCGGCGACGATCCGACCGTCCACGATAACGGCAAGTTCGTCACAAAGGCTTTCCGCGACCGAGAATATGTGTGTGGAAAGCAAGACCGCGTGTCCGCTTTTTCCGAGTTCGCGCAGGTATTCCGTTACCTGATACGCGGTCAGAATATCCAGTCCGTTGGTCGGCTCGTCGAAAATTACGACCGGAGGATTGTGGATCAGGCTGATCGCGATTGAGATTTTTTGACGCATGCCGGTTGAGAGTTCGGCAATTTTCTTGTCCGCGAAAGGACCGATGTCAAAGCGATCGAAACTCATTGCCTTTTGATCACGGATTTGCGCCGGGGTCAACCGATACAGTTTCCCGAAAAAATCGAAAAGTTTATTCGGCGTCGAGAACGGATCCAACCTCACCTCCGACGTCAGAAACCCGATCTGCGCGTGAATTTCCCGGGATTTTTCGACCGAGTCCATTCCGCAGACGGTAATTTTTCCGCTGGTCGGCTTCAAGAGGGTCGCAATCATCTGCATCAGGGTGGTTTTGCCGGCGCCGTTCGGGCCGAGAAGCCCGAAAATGCGATTCTTTTCGACCTTGAATGAAACGTCGTTAACGACCATGATCTGGTGCCTGTATTGTTTGCTGACGTGATCGACTTCAATCATTGGCGCCTCCCTTTTCCGATATTCCTGCGGTTATCGGAGAGAAATTTTTGAGCGTATATAAGAACATGAAAAGAGTCAGTGCGAAGTTCACCACGATGACGACGGCGAAGCGATACAGCCGGAAGTCACCGCTCAGTACATCCCGTATCAATACCAAAACATTGTGTGCCGGTATGAAATACTCCGCGAGATAGACTCCGGTGTATCGGAACAAATGCGCGAAAAATTCCCCGAGGAACAGAACCAAAGGAAGCTGGAGATTGATCATCACATCCTTCATATCGCGCATCGTCATCGAAACGGCAAAGCAAAATGCGGTCATCAACGCCGATACACTGAGAAGCGAGATCACGACGATCAGCAATTCCTTCGGGAAAAGCATCAGGCCGAAAGGCAGAAGCGAGAGCGCCGAATCGTTGAAATTGACCCAGGATGAAGCGATCAGCACAAGAAGCGTGACGATTGAAGAAACGGAGGCAACCAAAATGACGGCCGACGCTTTCCCGAAAAGTAGCGAGGGCGTCCCGATCGGCGTAAGGGCAAGCTTGGCGAGGAAACCGCGCTGTCTCTCGGTCGCCAATGTATCCGCGGAAAGGGAATAAACACAATAGTATGCGAGAAGGATAAGTATTCCCGGAATCACCCTGCTCGAGGCGGGATTCGCCCGGCTCCGATGGCTCATCAGGGTTGTGTAAGGATTGACACGATTTATGTCAAATGTTCCGCCGCCGCCGGAGTCGTAATATTCGCCGCCGAGTTCCCGGACAACAAAATCCTGATAAGGCATATAGATTTCCTCGGCAAATTGGATGAAGTTTGAATTCGAGCTCAAATTCATTCGGTCGTAATAGATACACATGAAGGCTGTACTTCCCCGTTCGGTATCCCCGCGGACGAGCCGATCGTAGTAGTCGCGGATGGTATCCGAAAATCCGGGATTATCGGAGCTTCCTTCATACGGGAAAGCCGAGAAAGTGACAAAAATTCCGCCTCTTCTCATGATGTTTTCCGCATCTCCGCTCTCGAAAAGACGCTTGAACTCCGATCCTCCGACAATGTCGTAGTTGATCAGGGCGGAAGAGGGATGATTTTCTGAGAATTCGATAAAAGAGGGGTCGGGATCAACCAGTATGATTTTTCCGCGGCCGACCGAGCCGGAAGAAAGCAGGTTGAGAAGAACGGGGAAAATATATAATGCAACCAAGAGCACCACGGCGGGAACGATGAAAACGGAAACGGTTTGCCGCCAATTCGAAAATATCCTCCGAAGCTCCCAACGGAGAAGTGTATACGTGGCCTTCATTCATTCACCTTTACGGTCGCCTCGTTTCTTTGCGTTGAGAGGCGGATTTGATCATGTCATATCCTTCGAATACTCCCATTATGGACTCTATTGAGCGCTGTTGCAGTAAGAAATCATTACAATCAAGCGAAATAAATGTAAATATTGTTTACATTTCATCGGGTTTTTTATATGTAGACGGTTTGTACTAATGACGGTATGATATAATATATTCGATTTCGAAAACTCGGACAGGTATGTCGTTTTTATATGTTTTGATGCGATCAATTACACACTGGAGGCATAAATCATGGCAAAAATGACTCGTTTAGCCACCACGGTAACCGCGAGATATTATCCTTCGACCGAATTGACGGACGCTTTTTATATGGATGGCCGGCTGACCGGCAAACGCGAATCACGTTCGGCCGACATCACCACGGACAAGGAAGATCGCGGTTTTTTCTATTCCGTTTTTTCACATGCGACCGTTCAAGGGCAGGACCCGAATGCTTTGCCGCAGTACGAGCCCGCGTTGCGGAAACTCTATAACGATGTCAAAGGCGGACGTAAGACACTCGACGATCAGATCGGCGAGATGGTCAATACTGCGGTTTCGGTGACCGGTCGCCTCAAGATCCAGGCCGAGCATGCTCGCTCACCCTTTTTCGCCGGCGTGATCGTTAAGGATTCCGAGGCGTTTGCGATTACCCTGGGAAAAGGCCTGGCTTTCCTCTATCGCGATGATACGCTTTTCCCGATGACGGCAACCGACATCAAGATCGATCCGGTCAACACTCAGCGTCAGAAGGTGGATCATTTCTATAACTACTGCGCGACGAAGACCGCGACGGCACTGTGCTCCAATATTGCTCAACTTCGTGTGGACGACTGCATCATTCTTTGCAACCGTGAGGTTTATGATGCTTTGGGTCAATATGAACTCTTGCGTATCCTTTATGATGCGGAGGATCAGTGTGAAGCGGCGGGCAACGTGATCACGGAAGCGGCCGCGAAACTGCCGAACGTTCCGCTCCAGTTCATGATTTCATTCGTTGAGAATGTTTCCGCACCCGAGAAGGGCGGTTTGTTCGGTTTCGGACGCAAGAAGAACCAGCGCGAGAAAGACGTAGAAACTTACATTCCGGAAGACGAAGAGCCGACGGCCGTTCCTGCGCCGATCGTTGAGCCCGAAACGCTCGCGACTGCCGCGACCGTTACGGTTGCGGAGGCTGTCGAGCCTCTGTTTTTCGGCAACGAGCCCTCTGATCCGCTTGCGGAGCCCTTGGCTGAGAAGCCGGTCACCCCGCCCGGACCCGAGGATCCGGTCCGGATCAATGATGAGAGCATGAAACCTTTCGGCGAGCCGGGCAAGATAACGGAGCCGGAAGTAGACGAGGGTGGATTTATCAAGACCACGGAAGAAGGTTCGGACTCCGTGAAATCTTCCGTTGATGAGGCCAAGGAAGGGGACGCGGAAGAATCCGCAAAAGAGGCGGACATTAAGGAGTCGGTTGCGGATAATGTCCGGTCAAAGACGGAAGCGGCGGAAGAGAAAGCACGGTCTGAGGCTGAGCCGACTGCGGCGACCAAGGAAGAAATCAAAAAGACAGAGGAAGATGTTCAAAATATTGGCAAGGAACCGGAGGAAGACCTCGAGGTTATGAAGGCTTTCGCGGATGAAAGCGATGAACGTGATGAAATCGTCATTCCAGACGCATCCGACGCATCCGACGCAATCGTGACCGCCTCGAAGGAAGTAGCATTCGCGGACGACGCGGATAGAGAAACGGAGAGCGACATGGGTAACTTTGATTTCGAAGGCAAAGACACTCCCCAATACATCCCGGACGACGAGGATGAGGAATCTGCGCCGCTGCTTTTTGGCGACGAGGTGCCCGAAGAGGAAGACGTGAACCCGGAATATGCAGGCGATGAAGGGGAATATATCGATTTCTCGGAGGATCAGATTCCTCAAGAGGACGACGAATTCTACGGTGTTCCGGAAACGGCGGGTCGCATGGATGGTTACTATATCCCGTTTGATTCCGCTCAGCCGCCCGAGCCGATCGGAACCATCAGCGGAGAGATTCCGGAAATTCCTTTGTATGACGCTCCTTCCTATCAGCCGCCGACATATTTCGACGACGCTCCCGCAGAATCGGCTTATGAGCGGGCGGATTCTTATGCACGGGGATCTTTCGATATCAACGACGAAGATGACGACGTTCGCAGTGATTATCCTCCGAGACCGAAGATGTCTGCTGATCAGGATTTTTCGTTCGGAATGCCTCCGGCACCGCCGCCTACTGGCGCACAACCTCCGCGCAGGAGTCCTCCGCGCCAGGGAGGAGCCGGCGGACCGCCCAAGAGACCGCAGGGTCCGGGCGGAAGACCACGCTCCGGCGATCCGTTTGATCGGGAACGCGGATTTGACTACGGTGACCCGGATCAGAAGTTCCGAAAGAATAATATGATCATTTACATATTGGTCGGTGTTTGCGCACTTCTTTTGATCTTTTTGATCATTTACGGCGTAACACAATGCGGTTCATCCGGAAATAACAAGGAGACGACCCAAGCGACAACGACCACTCTTGCGCCGACGGCGCCGCCCACGACAGATCCGCCCATTACCGGAGAGACGACTCCGACAACGCCGGGGAAAGAACCGATCGGTGTATTCGAGTTCTCGATATCGACTGGGTATCGCACCTGGTGGGATCTGTTCTACTACGTGTACGGGATCAAGATCGACAAGGAAAGTGACGCGAGAATCGCGACAATTATCAGTTACAACAACCTGCCGGCCGATTATAAACCGGCGGCTGGAGATCAGATACTGCTTCCTCCGGCTGCCATGCTTGAATCCGGGAGCTGAACTGCTTAATCCTTATTGGGGGGTCCCGCAGTGCCTTCGGGCGGTCGGTGATAATGCCGACATGGTGCGGGGCCCTCTTTTTTTTTCCGTTTTCGGCGAAATGAAACTTTGATACTGGAAAATTGCACATTTTCCGTATACAATCGAAAGGATATTACCAAAGATATCCAGAGGTGAAAGATATGCACAAGAGACTCTTTATTCCCGGCCCGGTCGATGTTCTGCCGGAGGTGCTTGAGAAAATGTCCGGCCCGATGATCGGGCACCGGTCTAAGAGCGCAACGGAACTTCAGAAGAGCGTTTCCGAGAAATTGAGCCGCGTTATGCGTACCGATAACACGATCCTCCTGTCCACTTCTTCCGGAAGCGGATTGATGGAAGGAGCGGTCCGTTGCTTCACTCAAAAAAGAGCGGCGGTTTTCTCGATCGGAGCATTCGGGGACCGTTGGTATAAAATGTGCACCGCAAACGGCGTTCCGGCGGACCTCATTCGATCGGAATGGGGACAACCCACAACCCCGGAGATGCTTCGGGAAGCGCTTCAGACCGGGCTGTACGATCTGGTAACGATTACTCAGAATGAGACCTCAACCGGTGTGCGTAATCCGATGAAAGCTTTGATGGAGGTCCTCCGTGACTTCCCGGAGGTGATTTCCTGCGTGGACACGGTCAGTTCAATGGGCGGCGACGATATTCCCGTGGATGAACTGGGGATTGATGTATGCATTACCTCAACGCAAAAGTGTTTGGGACTTCCTCCCGGAATGGCAGCGGCGTCGGTTACGGATCGCGCGATCGCAAAAGCGGGAGGCATCAGTAACCGCGGGTTATATTTTGATTATGTGGAACTGTACAAATTCGTGAAGGAGAAGCCGTACCAGTATCCGTCCACTCCTTCCGTTTCTCATATGTACGCCATGGATTACCAACTGACACGCATTTTAGAGGAGGGCATTGAGGCGAGATATCAAAGACATCTCGCCCTATCATCCCGGGTTCAGGATTGGGGGCGAAGGAATTGCGAGCTTTTCGCGAATCCGGATTATCTATCCGTCACCGTTACATGCATCAAGAATACGCTCGGGATCGAATTTTCGAAAATCAACGCGGCGATGGGGCAAAGAGGCTATCAACTGTCGAACGGCTACGGTGCGTTGAAGGACATTACCTTCCGTATCGCCCACATGGCGGACATGACTCTTGACGAAATCAACGAGATGCTCAGAAACCTCGACGAAGTAATCGCCGAACTCGCCCCGACTAAGTGAACGAAGTTAAAACTGAAGGAGGCAATATGAAAATATTAATTACGGAAAAAATCGCGACGGACTCAGTTCAATACCTGAAAGACAGAGGATTCGAGGTTGATGAGAGGCTGGGGCTTTCACAGGCTGAAATCGAGAAAATCGTCGAACCTTATGACGGACTGATCGTTCGTAGCGTAACCAAGGTCAATAAAGAATTGCTGGCGAATGCCAATAATATGAAGGTGGTCGGAAGGGCCGGAAATGGTATCGATAATATCGACGTGAAAGCATGCACCGAAAAGGGCATTATCGCGGTCAATACCCCCGAGGCAAACATTATGGCGGCCGGAGAACTTGCGGTCGGTTTGGCTTTCGCGGTGTTCAGAAATATCTGCTACGCCAACGAGTCTTCGAGAAGAGACGACTTCAGGAGAGCGTTGATGATCGGAAACGAGTTGGAAGGCAAAACGGCCGGTATTATCGGTTTGGGAAGGATCGGATCAATCGTCGCCAGAAAGCTTAAAGGAATAGGCATGGACGTCATCGCCTATGACCCGTACATCACTTCCGAGAAATTCGAGCGCGTCGGTGCGAAGAAGTGTCAAACACTGGACGATCTTCTGACCGTATCGGACCTGATCACTTTTCACACACCCAAGACAAAAGAGACCTACAATATGTTGGATGCCGACGGTCTCAAGAAGTGCAAGAAGGGCGTTCGTATCGTTAATGCCGCTCGTGGCGGTCTGGTGAACGAGGAAGCACTGGCCGAGGCGTTGAAGTCCGGTCAGGTAGCGGCGGCGGGTATCGATGTTTTCGATAAGGAGCCCTCCTACGATAAACTTCCCGGCGAACAGAATTTCAGTCACCCGCTTCTGGAACTCCCGAATTTCGTTTGCACTCCACACCTCGGAGCGTCGTCTCATGAGGCCAACCATAATGTCGGAACCGCTGTAACGGAACTGGTCGCCAAAGCGCTCGAAGGCGAATTGGTCGCCGCGATCAACATGCCGAGTTGCTCCGGAAATATGGCGATTCTCAAGCCGTACGCATCGCTTTGCGAGAAGCTCGGCCGGATTTACTTCCAGGCTGAGAAGGCTCCCGTCAAGAAGATACAGGTGTGTTATTGCGGGGAGTTGGCCGGCCAGGAGACCGGAGTTCTGACGCTTTCGGTACTCAAGGGGTTCCTGTCGTCGATGACGCCGGAGCGCATCAGCTTTGTGAATGTTCGTCAGGCGGTGGAGGAGCGTGGTATTGAGGTCGTAGAGAGCAAGACCACCCATATCGACCGGTACAACAATCTTGTCAGTGTTTCCTTTTTCACTGAGGACGGGCGTGAGCTCAACGTCAGCGGTACTGTATTCGGACTCGGTACGGAAGTGCTGGTCTCATTTTTCGGATATCAAATGAACTTTGAACTCGCGCCGATCGTGATCGCGATGCAAAACGAGGATGTCCCAGGCATCATCGGGAAGGTCGCGAGTATGCTCGGCGAACTCGACATCAATATCGGCAGTATGCACTGGGGCCGTAAGCCGGGTTCCGGAAAGGCGCAGTCGTTCATTGCGATCGATCAGCCGGTTCCGGAGCCGAGCGTCGAAGAATTTATGAAGATTCCTCGCGTACTTCGTTTCACGCAGTTGGATTTTTCGTAAGATAAACAGAGGTAAATGAAAGAGCGCCGGAGCAATACGATTGCCCCGGCGTTTTTTATTCACAAACGGATGCTTGATGGAGAACCCAGTGTTTACAGTTGTCCGGGATGAGAGAAAATTCGATACAGGGTCATTCGTCCGTGATCGCTAACGAGATATCCGGATGACATAGAGATCGTTTGTCTCGAAAACAATCTCGCCGAGCGAACGGATCAGTGTATCGTTCACGTAACCGTAGTGAACCCGTTCGAGTTCCCCGACGATAATATACTCGACATTGTATAAATCAAGATAATGTCGGATAACCTCCGGGCTTTCGGAGGTATAAATCGTATCCACCGCCAGATGGCGCGGGTTGATGATTTCCTCCCAAAGGTCGGGCTTGTCGGGATCCTGAATCAAACTTCCGGTTTCCTTGTCTACGACGCCTTGAAAACGCCACAACCATTCGTGAGTCAACCACCCGAAAATCGTCGGCAGTCCCGTGTATGCCGAAACGACGCAATGATCCGTGTAGCTGTAGCCGTGCGCTTCACAGATCACGGGTGTTCCCTTGACGTTGTTATTAAAAAAATCGATCGCTTGCGCGTAGGACAGAAGGTTTCCCTCATATGAAGAATTGAGTTGCGGGCTGTTCCGAATGCGGAGCTTCAGAGTTCCGTCAAGACCTTCGTAGCGCTCTTTGCTTATTTCTCCGGAGCGTTGGAGCAGTGACAACTTCGTGTAATGCGCCGGAACGAATAAAAGAAGCACAAGTCCGATCGACAGAAGAATGCACAGGACCGAACGGTAGCCTTCTTTTCGGCGGTGCGACATGACTCGAAAAAGAGTGTAGCCGATCACGACGGAAAGCTGAATAAAGGCCGCGAAGGCAAATTTGAACATGGTGTTGGTTCGGTTGTAATCTCCCTGGTAAATATCCCGGACGTATATCAACTCCGGGGCCAGAAGCATCAAAATTCCGACGACCGCCGTACCGCACATGAAAATATCGACACGGTTTCGCGTTCCGAAAAAGCGGGCAACCTTATTTCCGGGATAAAGTTCGCTCACAGGTGCTTTGGAGAGTTTCCGACTCTTGCGCTTCCCGGGTTCCTTGCCGCGCGCCCCTATGATCACAAGAACAATGAGAACGACAGAGAACAGGATGTGAACAAACCAGACGATGAAGAATTGATACGGAGCGGTGCGTTGATCAACGAGCGCGATCGCATTGGAGATCATCTGGAAATTCAATTGGAAGGGTAAAGAGACGATCATCGCGCTCGAGAATAAGAAAGACATTCCCATACCGGTACGGGTCAAGGCGGTCGGAATCAATGTAGCGATGATCGCACAAGCGAAAAACACCATGATCTGAACCGCGGCATGGGTAAGCGGGATGGAAGAAAGCTTCAGGTAGACGCCCAGAACCGCGCCGATCTGAACAACAAACAAAGCAAGACCGGCAAATGTCCGGTCGATGCGCACACTCGATCCTTCGGCTCGTACGATAACGAAATTTTTGGAAAATAGCGTGTTAAAAACGAGGAGTGCCATCGAGGCAAAAACAAAATAGATCAGAAAATCCCAGTAGTTGCACATGGTGCAAAGACCGAGAAGAACCGCGACGAGGATCATTTCCGGGACCAGAAGGCGTTTCAATTCATATAGAATATTGTTCATCCGTTCCGGTTTTGCGTCGGACTGAGTCAGCGTTCGGGCTGTAAGGCCGGATCCCCGGCTTTGGGTGCCGCGAAAGACGAAGACAAAAAGGACCGCGATGATCAAAAGGACGATCATCATCGAAACGACATGTGCGTGAAGGTCTCCGATCAAGTATGAATAGAAGGGGAATTCATGAATGGTATAGTCTCCGGAACGAATCAACTCGCCGTTTTCGCCGAACAGTCTGACGTCCGGATTATGGCCGATGTAACGTGTTGAATTCGGATAGAAAAAATTATCTGTTTCTCCGACCTGTGCTCCGAGCTTTGCGAAAAAAGGCAGGAACCTGTTGCCGAAACTTTTCTCGTCATAAAAAAAGGAGTGAGAGTTTCCCATGATACAGACGGCGAGCCCGGAGAGAATGCCGGCCCCGTAACGGAAGATCGCGGGTGCCCGAAGCCCTTTTCGGACAGCACCTTCAAATATCATTGTCCCGAGCGTGCATGCCATTGAGAAGGGAAGCGCGATACTTGTGCACATTGAAAGCGTGTATGCGATCCCCGGTGTGATGTTGTTGAGTTTGGCGATGAATCCGTATATGTATTGGCCGTAGTAGTAATAATTGATTCCTTCACCTGCATACCACGGATCCGGTGCGGGCAGGGAATCGGTTCGCAAAATCGAGTTCATAAACGCGAAATCCATGAACTTCTCTTCCCCGTTGATCTCCGGGAAAATACCCTTGATATAGCAAAGAATGAGGAGAACGGACGCGAAAAGCGCTTCGCTTCCGATCATCTGAAACATGTTGTCGGGTTGGGACAGATTAAGGACCGCTTCCTTCCGGAGCCTTGGAACCGACCAGGAAACGGCCGCGAGCAGAAGGAGGCTGATCAGGACGAAAAGCCGAGTAAACGGGAGGATTTTGAGATAGGCAAGAGTCCAGATCAATAGCGAAGAGAGCAGGATTCCCAAGGTTTTCGAGAACCCGTAGCCTCTCGCGCGAAAATCCGAAAAAATAAAGGAGGTCAAAGGAAGAGCGGCAATACCGAACAAGAAGAATGTCAGCCACCACACATAAAAGGCCAGTACGTCCGTCATCCCGTTCTTGGATAAGAAGAGGTAAGAAAAAATATATACGTAGACCGGTAAAAAAGCGGCGAGTATAATCGGCAACAGATTTCTGTTTGGTTTGCTGGTTTGAATCGGCTTTCCCATTGTTCCTCCCGGATGCTTTATTGAGCGTCAATAAATTCTCTCGATGACGGTCCCCGTATCTTGAAGATAACGCTCCGAAACCGAGTCTTCGATCATTCGCGCGGTATCGTTTGCCAGAGCGATTGTCGGATCCATACGGTATTCCGTCGATTCCGTGCTGTCCTGAATCATCGCGAGACTGCACAGGAAAAGTCCGGGCAACGGCTCGGTAAAGGGCATTTCGGGCGCGGAGGTCGGAAGCGCGTAGCGCGTGCGGGTCAGGCGCCACGTCTTGATATCGCTTCGGACGATCGCGGGATTGAGCTTCTGAAGATGCTTGAAAAACGCCTTAAACACATCTGCGTCGGACTGTGTCCACATTGGGTGCGCGGTTTGAAAGGCTCCGCACAGATAGAGGATATGTCCTCCGTATCTGCGTTCGCCGACCAGATTGGTGTGCTGGATCAGTCGCTGAAACGGAAAATCCTCTCCGAGCGGACGCGAGAAGCATCCGGTAAATTGGCTTTTCATGACCAGAAGCAGACTCATATTCGCTTTGTATGTGATATCCATGAGCGGATCACGAAAATCCGTCGGCAGATCAAGGTTGTGGGTAATGTGCGCCAGATTTCGGCAAGATCCCGTAAAAAGAACGATATCGGAATCCAGAACGATCGTTGTGCAGTCCGAAAGAACGCATGAAACGTGATATTGCCGCTTGCTTTCGAGGGTGAGATCGATATCCATGACCGTGTATCCGTAGTAGATGATCCCGCCATGGTCGGTGATCTCCTGCGACAAGGCGCTGATCAGCGAATGAAAGCCTTTTTCCGGGTAGCCCAGCTTCTTTCTCCCGGCACGTCCGTACCAAAAGGAGTCATACCAGGAGATGTCCTCGTGCAGTCCGAGTTCCTTCAGAAGAGAGAGTACGTTGCGATCGCTCTTGCGCAAATGATGAGGAATCAGCTCGATATACTCGTGGCCGATCCGAACGGAGGCAAGCATTCCGCCCGGCGTTGAGTGCTGTTCAACAACCTGTACTCGAAAACCTTGCTGAGCGAGACTTCGGGCACACACCAACCCCGTCAGACCGGCGCCGATAATACAAATGGAAGGTCGATTGGGCATCACTGACCCTCCTTTCGCCGTTCAGAGATTATCTTGGCCTCCATGTAATAGCGTTTCTCCCGGGCATGTCCCATTGAAAAGGTCTTGCGAGGGAAAACGTGCGATTCCGAAAGAGACTGAAAAAAGGAGGCTTTTGATATGTCGGGAAGGATGAAACCGGTCGAATCGGCTCCGGACAATTTCAATACGGAGGCTTCTCCGTGGATGTAATCGATGTGAAGATCCGGATCTTGACCGGTAATTTCATCCAGATAGGACTGGAGAGCGCCGACCGGGAGCGGATGCGGCGGGTTTTTCAGCGTAACGCGGAAGTGTTTATATCCGTTCGTCACAACAAATTCGGAGGATCCTGTGTGAGAGTCCGGCCGGCTGTCGGACTCCGCGGAAATCAGTTCAAAGCCGCAGTCGCGAAAATACCGGCTTGCCGAATCGACGAACATATCAAACGACAACCCGAAGGCGACTCTGTGGATCGGCTCGAAATCAAGGCCCTTATCGTGGATGTTGACCGCTTCCACAAGCGCGTAACGCGCCGGATGCAGGTCTTTCTCCTCATCGGAAAGCGTGTCGCGGATATTCTCCCAATGCGCTTTTGCCGTCGCGAGGGAATGATTTCCGTCGCCGACCGCAAAGAGAAAGCCGTCCCCGGAACGCTCGAAAAGCGCTGTCAGCGCGCGAACAATCGCTTCGGCGACGGGAGAGTCGGCTTCACAATGAAAGCCCTTCAGGTGACCTCCGTCAAGCATCAGATTCGTATCATATATCGGGGAATTCCCGGATAAGGCATCGAAAGCAGGCTCGATCACCGTACGGTCCGGATCGTCGATCAGAACCATGATGTGCGGAAGCTCGATCGACGCGTTTTCACGAATGCGGACGCGAGGCGGGATTCGCGAAAGAACCGTACCCTCGGTCGAACGAATCGGTTCCCGGGTTCCGGGTGTGTAATCGTACCGCTCCAAATCGAGCGCGAGCATCAGCCCTTTTCGGGAAGGCGCGTGCGCGGTCTTACGATCGACAAGAATAAAGCCGGGCGGAAGGGTCCGGAACAGCCCCCGGTCCAGATAATCATCAATCGAGGCGTTGACACGGGTGATTTTCGCTTCGATCTCACGGTCGGACCGCGTCTCGAGAAAAACCTCCGGCAGGATCATACGAAGCGTCGAAGGTAAGTCGCCGACGATACGGTCGGTTTCTTCCCAGTATTCCGGCTCGGAGGTGAACTGGTCACATGCGATGACCGACCAGCGATATAAATCGATTCCGGGTTCGGGGAGGAGGATCTCCGGAGCCGCGATTGGAAGACGGGAATCAAATTGAAAAAGCATGAAAAAACCTCATAAATCACATAGAATGTATCGGTTATTGTATCACAGAAAGCCGGTCTGCTCTACGCTTGGCGAAGTGATTTTCGAAAAATCTTTCGATATTCAGAGGATAAATCCCCGGGGTGGTTCGTTTATGCTTTCGATTCGGAACGCACCCGGTCGATTAATAGATAGCAGATCGAAAAGCAAATCAGGAAGAACAGCGCACCGATCGGGATCAGGTTCAGCGAGACACGTTCCGATATCGCCGCGACCAGAAGGGGAAGCATGGTATAACCGATATTGGCCATCCCGAGTTGATAGCCGATCGCGGTCGCGGACAGAGAGCCGAATCTTAATGGCGTGTCCTGCATTACGCAAGGGAATATCGGCGCGAAACCCAATCCGATCAAGCCCATGCCGACCGGGCAAAGAACGGTCGTCTGAAGCGGCAGGATCAGCAGAACAAAACCGAGAAGGCTGATCACGATGCCCGATTTGATCGCGGTGCCCGTCCCGATCTTCTCGACAAAGAAACCGAACAGGATGCGGCCGCCGGTGATACATCCGTAGTAGATCGCGACCCACAGACCGGCCGATTCCAGGGAAACGCCGCGGGAAAAGCGCAAATACGTCGCGCTCCAGAACCCGAGCACCGCCTCGGCACCGACATAAAAGAAGAAAGTGAGCATCGCGGCAAGAAGCCCGTGCTGTTTGAATATCAGCAAAAAACCGTTCCCGAATCTTCGGAGGAGCGACGGCTTGACTTCAGGCTTATCGGCGATCGAGGACACCGCATCGTCCGCTGCGTTTTCATCTTTCCCGCCCTTCGGTTCGGAAGCGGTACCGGAGCCCTTGCCTTCGATTTTCCTCCATTCGGGAAGCGTAACGAAGAACAAAACCGCGAGACTCAACTGGATTACTGCGACGATCAGAAAACCGTTGTTCCAACGATTCGTCCACAGGATCGCGTAGGTCATGATCAGCGGTCCGATCGAAGCGCCGATCCCCCAGAAGGCGTGGAGCCAGTTCATATGCCGGGACGTCAGGTTCTTGGATACGAAATGATTGAGCGAAGAGTCGACTCCGCCGGCACCGAGTCCGTGCGGGATGCTGAAGAGCACCAACATCGGGAAAACCGTCGAAACGGAAAAACCGAAGATCGCGATACCGGTCAGCATACAGCTGAAAAGGATCATTTTACCGGTTCCGATTCGCTTGAGAATATGCCCGCTCGAAAAGGAAGAGATCGTCGCTCCTACGGTGCCGAGTATGCTCATGAAGCCGGCGGCGGTCATCGGCAAATCGAACTGCATCCGGATCTCCGGCCATGCAATACCCATTAATCCGTCCGGGAGACCCAGACTGATGTACGCGAGGTAAATCAAAACCAGAAGCAGAAGAGAAACCATCGCCGTAAATCCCTTAAAAACGCATCATAGCAGTCCGCCAAAACGATTCGTCCATTGGATTATGGACGTTCGAAAAGAGTCCGTCAAGACTTCCGGAAGGCTCGCTTGCGAAGCGGGAAACTTACTTATAAATTTCGCCGAAAAAAGTGTTTTGTTAACATTTTATGGGGAAAGGCTCTGGTTACGGCCTTTATTCTAAAAAATAATTAACTGTCCGACTAACGGTACACATAATTATGTTATGATCAAAATCAGAGCATGACGATCAAAAGACCATGGAGGGCGTTATGGCTGGAAATGAGCATTCAAGAGCCAAAATACTCCACATCCTGAAGTTTTTGTATCAACGCTCCGATGATGAACGCGGAGTGACGATGGCGGAGATCCTGGCGTATCTGGAGGCGAACGGAATCACAGCCGAACGCAAGTCGATTTACCGTGATATCGCGATGCTTAAGGAATGCGGGATCGAGATCGAGAAGAACTGTCGCAAGCCGGTCGAATACTGTTTGATGAACCGGATTTTTGATATCGCAGAGTTGAGGCTTCTGGCCGATGCGGTGCAGTCCGCGAATTTTATCTCCGAAGCGATGACAGAGACATTGCTTCGTAAGATCGAGACACTAACGAGTTCGCGGAGTGCCGGAATTCTCAAGCGACAGCTCCATTTTGCGGGTCGGGTCAAGACGCACAACGAGCACGTACGGTATACGACGGCGACCATTCAGGAAGCGATTCATGAAGGCCGCCGAATTCATTTCAAATATATGGATTATGACTTGAGCAAGGGGATATGCCCGCGGCGCGGAGGTTCGGCGTACGAAGTCAGCCCTTATGCGCTCGTATGGAATGACGATAATTACTATCTGGTCGGCTACTATGAGCGTCGCGGTCAGATCAACGTTTTTCGCGTGGACCGGATGAAATCGGTCGAGAAGGCTGATCTGGAAGTCGCTCCCCAACCGAAGGGTTTCAGTCTGCCGGATTTTATTGAAACAAAGTTCGGGATGTACGGCGGAGAACGCCTCAGCCTGGATCTTCGGTTCACAAACGATTTGATCAATCCGGTTCTGGACCGGTTCGGTATGAAAACGCCGATCATACGGGATGACGATGAGCATTTTATCGCGCATGTCGAAGCCTCGATCAGCCCCGTGTTCTTTTCGTGGATCTTCCAGTTCGGGGATCGTGCGCAGATCGTGAAGCCCGCCCGGATCGCGGAAGACTACGTCGATTTCCTTTCGTCGACGCTGAAAAGCATGAAAAAGGCCACGGAATAAATCGTTTCGCGCTCGTGTTATTGCGAGGCGGCTCCGATTCATGTACAATCAACTATTAGCGAAAAGCATTGATGTCGGGGCTCCCGCGCGCTTTCGGCAAATCGTACAAAGGATCGGAGCAAGATATGAAACCGTTGGGTCTAAATGAAATACGCGAGAAGTATTTGTCGTTTTTCGAGGGGAAAGGCCATCTTCGGTTGCCTTCTTTTCCGTTGGTACCGATCAACGATCCGTCGGTCCTCCTGATCAATGCGGGGATGACCCCGATGAAACCGTATTTTACCGGCGCGCAAACGCCGCCATGCCTTCGGATTACCACCTGTCAGAAATGTATCCGCACACCGGATATCGAGAATGTAGGAAAGACATCGCGACACGGGACGTATTTTGAGATGCTCGGGAACTTCTCGTTCGGCGACTATTTCAAGAAAGAAGCGATCCCGTGGGCGTGGGAGCTTTTGACCGGGGTCATGGAAATGCCTCCGGAGAAGCTTTATCCGTCGGTTTTCGAGGAGGACGACGAAGCTTTCGAGATCTGGCGCGACGACGTCGGGATCCCGGAAGACCGGATCATTCGCCTCGGCAAGGAGGATAATTTCTGGGAGCACGGCACGGGTCCGTGCGGTCCTTGCTCGGAGATCTATTTTGATCGCGGCGAGGATAAGGGCTGTGGGTCTCCTGATTGTAAGCCGGGTTGCTCCTGTGATCGATTTGTTGAGCTTTGGAATCTTGTATTTACCCAGTTCAATAAAGAGGAGGACGGAACATATACTCCGCTGGCCAAGAAGAATATCGACACCGGGGGCGGCCTTGAGCGCTGGGCCTGCGTCATGCAGGGGGTCGACAATCTCTTTGAGGTCGATACCGTTCGAAGCATACTGGATACTGTCTGCGCGAAGGCCGGGATTCGTTACGGTTCCGACTATAAATCCGACGTCGCGATCCGCGTGATCACCGATCATGCGCGTTCATCAACGATGATGATCTCGGACGGAGTCCTGCCTTCCAACGAAGGCAGGGGCTATGTTTTGCGTCGTCTGATGCGCAGAGCGTCCCGTTTCGGGCGTATGATCGGGATCAAGGAGCTCTTCCTCTGCGATATCGCCGAGGCGGTGATCGCGCAGAATAAGGACGCATACCCGGCACTTTTGGAGAAGCGGACCTATATTCTCGCGGTGATCCGGAATGAAGAAGAGGCGTTCAGCCGGACGATCGAACAAGGCTCGACGATCCTGAAGGAAATGATCGACGATGCAAAAGCGGAGGGAGCTTCCGCACTGAGCGGGGAGCAGGTATTCCGTCTTCACGATACATATGGTTTTCCGTTGGATTTGACACGGGAGATCGCGATCGACGCGGAGCTCTCCGTTGACGAGATCGGATTTCAAGAGTGCATGAAGCGACAAAAAGAGACCGCGCGGGCGGCGACGAAGGCGAAGACCGACACCGCTTGGGGCGGCAAGGTACTGCCGGAAGAGTATATCAAGGATACCCGGGCAACCGAATTTACCGGCTACGAACACCTGATTTCCGACGGAGTTCTTCGCTACCTTCTCAAGGAAGACGAGGAGGGTGCGTTGCGGATCGTTCCTGAGGCATTTGAAGGAGACCGCGTTCTTGCCGTGTTTGATTCCACACCTTTTTACGCGACATCCGGAGGCCAGACGACCGATACGGGAACAGCGGAGTCCGGAAGCGGCCGGATGGAGATCCTGTCGGTCGATAAGGATGATCCCGGGAAGTTTATGCATACCGCTCAGGTGATATCCGGGACCGTTTCCGTCGGTCAGTTGATCGAACTTCGGGTCGACCGGGAGCGCAGGCTCTCGACCGCAAGAAATCATACATCGACTCACCTTCTTCAGAAGACCTTGCGCGCTGTTCTGGGTGATCACGTCGAACAATCCGGATCGATGGTGTCCGCCGACCGCTTGCGTTTTGACTTCACACACTTCAAGCCGATGACCGAAGAGGAGATCGACCGGGTCGAGAAGATGATCAACGAGGCGATTTTGGAGGCGATGCCGGTTACCACCCGCGTGATGAGCCAGACCGAGGCCAGAGCACTCGGCGCGATGGCGCTTTTCGGGGAGAAGTATTCGGACACGGTCCGTGTCATTACCGTCGGAGATGAGAGCAAAGCGTATTCGATCGAACTGTGCGGCGGCACGCACCTGACCAATACCGCGCAGGCGGCTCAGCTTCGGATCCTCTCTGAGACGGGTATCGCATCGGGTGTTCGTCGAATCGAGGCGATCACCGGGAAAGCTGCCTATCAGCTTGCCGTCGATGACGCACGCGTCCTTCGGGAATGCTGTGACACATATAAGGTCGGAAAGGACCAGGTGGTTCGGAAGATCAAGGGAACACTCGAAGAGGTCAAGGCTCTCGAGAAACAAATCGAGCATATCCGCGCGCAACATGCCTGCGACGAAGCGGGAGAGCTGGCGGAGAAAGCCGAAGTTATCAACGGAGTATCCGTCGTTATCGCGGAGGTTTCCGCAGAAAGCCCGGATGAACTTCGGGAAACCTCGGACCGCATCCGGGATCGGCTTCCGTGCGGAGTCGTCGTGTTGGCGGCCAGATCCGGAGATAAGCTCTTCTTTTCCGCGATGGCCACGCAAAGCGCGGTTCAGAAGGGAGCGCACGCCGGTGAAATTATCCGTGTGACCGCCAAAGCCGCAGGCGGCGGGGGCGGAGGACGCCCGGATATGGCTCAGGCCGGCGGAAGAAATGTCGAACTGCTCCCGGACGCGCTTCAAGCCGCGCGGGAGGCTGTTACAGGACAGTTGAAAACGAAATAGGCGAGCGAAAGGAGTCGGAAATGTGTATTTTTTGTAAGATCGCTCAAAAAGAAATCCCTACGACGGTCGTTTTCGAGAACGAGGACGTGATTTGTTTTAACGACATCCACCCGGCGGCACCGGTTCACGTACTGATCGTTCCGAAGAAGCATTATGAGGATGCTTTGGCGCTGACGGCTTCCGAGGATGCCGAGAAGGTATTGGGCTCCGTTTTTCGAGCGGCCGCGAAAGTAGCCGAATTGACCGGCACACAGGACGGTTTCCGACTGATCAATAACTGTCGCGAAAAGGGCGGCCAGACCGTCATGCACGTTCATTTTCACCTGATCGGCGGAGCAACCTTGAGCGAGAAAATCATCTGAGGAGTATCGCGTTTCGCCCGGCGGCCGGAAAAAATTCAGCGAGAAAATCATCTGAGGAGAACAAGCATGCCGATATCCTATAAATGTCCGAACTGTGCCGCCAACCTGCAGTTTGACCCTGATGCGAAAAGGATGGTCTGTAATTTTTGCGGCTCCGAAATGTATCCCGAAGATGTCATTGAACCTGAAAGCGGCCGGAACGAGCAGTCCGCCGAGGATTGGCAGGATGAGACCGAGATCTATTCCTGCGGAAGCTGTGGAGCGGAGGTCATCGTCGGAAAGGATCTTTCGGCGACCTTTTGTGCCTTTTGCGGATCTCCGACCATCATTTCTTCCCACTATACCGGCGGTACCAAACCGACCATGATCATCCCCTTCAGCTACGGACGGGAGGAGGCGGAAAAGGAATTCAAGAAGTGGTGTGCCGGAAAGGTGTTTCTGCCTCGTAAATTCAAGTCGCGTGCGTCGATTGAAAAATTGACGCCGATGTATGTTCCGTTTTGGCTTTATGATTATCAGGTCGACATCAACATGGTGATCATCAATTACACGATACGCGATGTGCCGGGGACGGATGATAAACCCGATAAGAAGGAGATGGGGGCTTTTGAGTGCAGGAAGCGAGGGCCGCTCATCTGGGAAAAAGTCCCGATTGTCGCTTCGAGGGACATGAGCGACATCGCGGTCGAGATGATCGAGCCCTTCAACTATTCGAAGGCAAAACCTTTTGAAATGAAGTACATGGCGGGGTTTTTCGCACAACGGTGCGGGTACTCCGATAAAAATCTCATCGGAAAAATCAGGGAACGTATCAAAAGCAACGCAAAAGATGCGGTGATGGATTCTTTTGATGATGAGCATCTTCCTGTAAGTGCTGACGATTACAGCCTTTATCCGATACCGGACTCGGAATTTGCTCTCCTTCCGGTATGGTTTCTGACATATACCCAGGGTAAAAGAAAGTACGTGTTTCTGCTGAACGGTCAGACCGGATCGGTTGCGGGAGAAATCCCGGTGTCTCCGGTCCGGATCGGATTGCTCGCGTTGGGCCTTTCGGCCGTTATTCTGCCGGTCCTGAATTTCTGGGAGGACTTCTGTTATGAGGAGAGCAAGAAGAAAACTGAAGTTATCCAAATATAAGTTTCTATACTTACAGGTGGCGGTCATTTTTCTGGCGTGCGGTGGGTATGTAATTCTCAATGCTCCCGCGCTGATCGTCTTTATTCAAAACGCTAAAACTTTCGCTTTGCTGAAGACGTTTCTCGGAATCTTCATCGCGTACGCGACCGGTCCTCTGATCGTAATCTATCTTGTCCGAAGGGCCATTCATGAGCATAAGGGAATTACAGTCGTGAACTGGCGCACCTATTTGAATGATTCTCTATATAATGATTTTTGCGCTCAACCTTCCGATATAGATCCTAACGATCAGGATTATTGGATAACTCAGGAGATCATCGCGCGAAAAAGAGCGGAACAGGGCGGAGGATTGGATTATGCCGTCAACGGGAAAGCTCTGGATCCCGACACCGTAGTTTCTATAATGAACGGGACGGCGAATCACGAAATTAAAGACGCCCTCATTCCGGAGGGAGATCCGCTCGAATGCCTCCCCGAATACGATCCGAACGGACCGAACCCGTTCGGGTGAGGTTGATCGCCCGGACAAGGCGACATTTATCGATTGTTCGTAATCACAGGTCGAAAACCGCCGATCCGGCGGTTTTTTGATATTGTTAAGGTTAGAGAAAAAGGCTTGCGTCTCGATTATTATGCACTATAATAATGGTATATCAACCTGAACTCCCGGAGGAAATAAGATGCGGAGAATAACCGAGCGGATCATTATAGTTTCTATACTCGCGTTACTGCTGTTTGCCTCCGCATGCGCTTTGAAATCGGTTCGAAAAGAGTCCGAAGCGACCCCGTCGGGATCTGAAACGATAGCCGCGACAACGACACCGACGGCGCGGGCAACAGCGACCCCGACTCCGACGCGCAAACCCACTCCGACGCCCAAGCCGACTCTAACGCCGACCCCGACGATTGATCCGGCTGAGGCGGAGATTTCCTTCGCAGATCAGAATGCCGAAAAAGCCTTTCTTTTGACGGATGTTAACGCGAAGGACTTCTACGGACAGCCGGTCGAACTCAAAGTCGGTCAAGTGATATGGATCTACACCCCCGAGAATGAAACGACCGACGAAACGAGCCGCTTTTTTCTGCCGATCGCAGAAGAAATAACAGATGAATATCCGAGTGAGAATGTAAAGGCTTCCCGGGAATTATTTTTCGACATGTCCGATAATCGCTATGGAACGACCTGCTTCTCCGGATTTCCGGAATATGATCTGTTCGGAACAGAAGCAAACTTGCGCTCTAATCTAAAGCGTGTTGTCGAAGTGGAGCCGTGGGAGCAAATAAATCTCATGAGTCACGACCGATACCTGATGCGTATTGACTGGGATCAGGACGGTATCGGCGATGAAGTGTATTACGAATACCTTGGAGGAGATACGTTTACTTTTCGAAGCGGAAAGGACGACTGTTCGTATAGAGTGAAGATCGATATGATGTCTGAGGAAATCCGTGATTATGCACATTCATCCATTTGGATATCCTCAGAAACATTTCTTCTTGCCCGGAAAGAAAACGGGAATTACGTGCTTCTTTTTTGCGAAAAAATCGATACTTTAGTGGATTGCTCCGAACCGGAGGGGACCGCGGCGATATACTATGAACCGGACTCGTTGTTTTCGGCAAGAGGAATGGATCACGTTTTCGGCTGTGAAGACGAAGTTTTGTATGTCTCCGGAAGAAGCGGTTTTTTCTACGGGATCTGGACGACGAAAAGATCGGTCCAGCTCAATGATGACTGGTCTTTGGATACCCTATCAGATACGGTGTATTACCTGAACAGTTGGGGCTCTTACACCTACTCACGTGAAGATGTGAACATCGAGATCGAGGGGCCTTCCGGGTACACTCCCTCTGTACTATCCAAGGGAATGGTCATTATCCCCGAAAAGGAAGTCCTGAATTCCGAAGGCAAAGGGTACTTGTACGTCCGGCTTGCGGACGGAAGGAAGGCGCGGATCAAGGCGGAGTGCAATTATAAGTATGAATATGGAGAGCGAATCGCGCTTCTGGACGGAAGAGACGACCGCGATCTTTTCCAATATACCATCGGCGGTTGACGGCGATGTAGGGATAGACCGGTTTTTCGGCCGGGATCCCGTTAGCCGGCGTGCTCCAGGATGATCGTGAACGGTCCGTCGTTACAAAGTTCCACGTTCATATGCGCGCCGAAGATGCCGTTTTCGACCGGAAGGCCGGCCTCGCGGCATTTTTTCGAAAAATACTCGTAAAGCGCGTTTGCGGTCTCCGGATCTGCCGCGCTCGAGAATCCCGGGCGGTTGCCGCGCGTTGTGTCCGCGCAGAGAGTGAACTGAGAGACGATGAGAAGAGATCCGCCGACATCCGCGACGGAGCGGTTGATTTTGCCGCACTCATCCTCGAAGATCCTCAGGCCGACGAGCTTCCGAACCATCTTGTCGGCAAACTCGCGCGTGTCGCCGGCCGCGACGCCGAGGAGCACGAGATAGCCCCGGTCGATCGATCCGACCGTTTGACCGTCGACGCGGACGGATGCTCTTGTAACACGTTGAATGACTGCTTTCATGAGTCCCTCCCTGATTTTGGCGCGAAAAAGTCGGCGCGGCAATAATCTTAGGTTATTATAACCGATTATTAGGGACGAGTGGTTTCAAATCCCGCAATATCGTTCGGATTAGAGGGGTTTTCGAGTTGACGTCGCCCGTGGTTGAATGTATAATACCAACGTTACCCTACCGGATTGTTGTTCGGAAAGGGCGGACGAATATTCGCACGAGGGGAGGGATGATAAAGTGTCCGAAATCAGAATCAAGGAAAACGAGTCCCTTGACAGTGCGTTGCGTCGTTTTAAGCGTTCATGCGCGAGGTCCGGGGTTCTTGCGGAAGTGCGTAAAAGAGAGCACTACGAGAAGCCGTCGGTGAAGCGGAAGAAGAAGTCCGAAGCCGCGAGGAAGCGCAAGCGCTAAGTAAAGAGAATCGTTTCCAAGGGAGACCCGATGCGTTTGTGTCGGGTCTCTTTTTAAAAGCAGACAGAATGTGGGGAAGACGAATTGCGCCTGATTGAGAATCAATGGATCGGACCGCCGGAATTGCCGGAAGAGGCAAAGAACCTGCCGCTAGCGGAGCGCGTACTTTTTTCGCGCGGCTTTTCGAAAAGCGAAGAGCGCGCGGCTTTCCTTTCGGATACCGGGCCGGCCTTTCATGATCCCTTTCTTTTTCCGGATATGGAAACCGCCTGCGCCGAGATCCTTCGAGCCGTCCGGGACGGGCGCAAGATTCTTGTCTACGGCGACTATGACGCCGACGGGATCACGGCGACATCGATTTTGTATTTGTTTCTGAAGCGAATCGGTGCTTCGGTCGACTATATCATTCCGGACCGGGTCACCGAGGGCTACGGCATTTCCGAGAATCTTTTTGATGATATTTTCAGCCGCTCGCCGGATCTTCTGATCACCGTCGACTGCGGCATCGCCAATATCGACGAGATCGACCGACTGGTCGGTAACGGCGTCGATGTGATCGTGACCGATCACCATGAGGTCAAGGAAACTTTGCCGGACGCGCTTGCGGTCATCAGTGCCAAGCGTGCCGACAGCGAGTATCCGTTCCGGGACTTGTGCGGTGCGGGCGTTGCGCTCAAGCTGGTTCATGCCTTATGCGAGAGCCTGACCGGGTCGACGGAACACGACTCTTTGTCCGAAGGGATCCGCGCCGATTCATGGAGAGATTATCTGGATCTGGCGGCGATCGGTACGATCGCGGACGTCGTACCTCTTCAGGGGGAGAACCGCGGCATCGTAAAAGACGGCCTGGCGATGATTGATCAAAGTCAACGACCCGGCATCCGCGCGATGACCGATCTGATCCTGAAAAAGGAAGAAGCGATTACCTCCGGTACGATCAGCTATCAGTTTGTCCCCAAGATCAACGCGGCCGGCCGGATGGGCGATGCGGCCCGTGCGGTGGAATTGATGATCGGACGGGATCCGGAAACGGTTTCCGAAATCGCGCGTGAACTGCTGATGGAGAACACGAGGCGTCAGGAGATCGAGGCGGCGATGTTTGAGGAAGCGGTGAGCCGGGTGGAGGAAGATATGCGGACCAACGGTTCGTTCAACAGCCCGATCGTGGTTTGCGGTAAGGATTGGCACTCCGGTATTGTCGGGATTCTGGCTTCACGATTGGTGACGAGATATCGACGTTCCGCGATCGTATTTACGGAGCAGTCCGGTCAGGACGGGATCCTGAAAGCGTCGGCACGCGCGTCTGCCGACTATAACATTCTTGAGGCGATTCGGTACGCGGGTGAAACGATTGAGCAGTTCGGGGGGCACCCGAAGGCGGCCGGGATCACGATCCGGGCGGATAAGTATGAGGCTTTTCGGGCGGCGATCCGGGAATACGCGGATCGGTTACAGCCCGAGGGCGGAGAGATCGGAATCCGAATCGATGCGGAGCCGTCCGAGGAAGAACTGACGGTCCCAATCTATCGAACGCTTCAAGCCCTTCAGCCTTTCGGAGAGGATAATCGTGAGCCCGTTTTTATCCTTCGAAAAGCGCGAATCGTTCGATCCGTTTTGTGCGGTCAGGACAAGCATTTGAAGATTTACCTGTTGCCGGATACGGGAGACAGGATGACCGGTGACATGGAGTCCGAAGAGGGAACGCCGATGGAGGCGATTGCTTTTGGGTTCGGGGATATGTCGGCGCTTTACGCTCCGGGACGTGTGGTCGACATTCTTTTTTCACTCCGTGTAAATACCTGGATGAGTAAGGAAACGCTGTCGCTGAATGTGGTGGATCTGCGTTTCGGCAGGACGGGGAATCTGCTGGAAGACGATCCGGATGTGCCGGAGAAACTGTATATCAACCGTCTGCCGCTCCGACAGGTCGCGATGTTGGCGAAACGATCGGAGGAAGAACTTCTCCCTCAGAAATCCGATATCCGTAACGTATATATTTTTTTGAAGAACCGATTCGGCGAAGAAATATGCGAGTGCGACGCGAATCTTTTGGCTGCGATGATCAACGCGGAATACGGAAGCGAGCTTCATGCCTTTTCGATCATGCGGATCATCGATATTTTCAGTGAAGCGGGGCTTCTTTCCGTGCTCTGTCGGCAAGGTAAGCGCGTATGTTTTCACTTGTTATTTGTTGACGGGAAAGTTAAACTTGAAAGCACAGAAGCCTTCCAGAGAATTTTCGACCGGGAGCGATAAGGGAAATGTGCCCCGACAAAGATAAGAAAGATAACAAGGATATGGGCGAGCGAGACGCCGTTCGGGATGCGGAGCTTTTCGAGCAGACGCTTCGGGATTCTTCGATGCCCGATTCTGTCGACCCGGCGGTTTTGGATGCCTTTGAGGAGATCATTACCCGATACAAGGGGTATACCGATACGGACGAGTCGGAGAAGATCCGAAGTGCGTTCGTTTTTGCGTATAAGGCGCACGGCGAGCAGTTGCGACGGACCGGTGAGCCGTACATCATTCATCCTTTGGCGACCACGGAGATCCTGACCGAGCTTGAGGTTGACACCGATACTTTGGTCGCGGCACTTTTGCACGATACCGTTGAGGACACCGCGGTCGACTTAAGTATCATTGAGGAGCTTTTCGGCTCCGAAGTCGTTCAACTTGTCGACGGGGTCACCAAGTTAAGCAAGATTTCCTACTCCTCTAAGGAGGAGGTTCAGGCCGAGAATATGCGCAAGATGTTCCTTGCGATGGCCAAGGATATTCGCGTCGTCTTGATCAAACTTGCGGACCGACTCCACAATATGCGGACCATGAAGCATCTTTCGCCTGAGAAGCAATTGGAGAAGGCTCTTGAGACGCGCGACATTTACGCGCCGCTGGCGCATCGACTCGGTATCTATAAGATCAAGTGGGAACTTGAAGACTTGAGCTTGCGCTATATCGATCGCGATGCCTATTACGAGTTGGTTGGAGCGATTTCACAGAGACGGTCCGAACGTGAACTGTTCCTTCATGAGGTCGTTGCGGAGCTTCAGGCGAAGGTCGTCGAGATGGGGATCCGTGCTGAGATCGAGGGTCGCCCGAAGCATTTTTACAGTATCTACAACAAGATGAAAGTTCAAGGGAAAAATCTCGATCAGATCTATGACCTTTTCGCGTGTCGGGTGATTGTCGGATCGGTTGCGGACTGCTATGCCGTCTTGGGATTGGTTCACGAGATGTACTACCCGATGCCCGGTCGGTTCAAGGATTATATTGCGATGCCCAAGCCGAATATGTACCAGTCTCTTCACACGACCGTGATCGGAAAGAAAGGCATTCCGTTTGAGGTTCAGATTCGTACGCTCGCGATGCACCGGACTGCGGAGTACGGGATCGCGGCACACTGGCGCTATAAACAAGGACCCGGCTCCGGCAAGGTCGGACAGGAAGCGCTCGACAACAAGCTCGCGTGGCTCCGTCAGCTTCTGGACTGGCAGGGCGATTCCAAGGATGCCGAGGAGTATATGGATTCGCTGAAGACCGGTTTGATTGCGGATGAGGTTTTTGTGTTCACACCGAAGGGCGACGTGATTTCCTTGCCGAAGAAATCGACACCGATCGATTTTGCGTATAACATTCACAGCGGTGTCGGGAACCGAATGTACGGCGCCAAGGTCAACGGGCGCATCGTACCGTTGTCTTACGAGCTGCAGAACGGTGATATCGTTGAGATCCTGGCGTCCGAGAAGGTGCACGGACCTTCCCGGGACTGGCTCAAGATGGTCAAGAGCGCTTCCGCGCGTTCGAAGATCAACCAGTGGTTTAAGAAGGAAATGCGTGACGAGAACATCGCACACGGCAAGGAGATCATCGAGAGAGACGTTAAGAAGACGGGCTTTACCGTCGATCAGTTACTGAAGCCCGCATACGTTGAGATTGCGCTGAAGAAATTTTCGTTCGGCAATATCGAGGATATGTATGCCGCCGTCGGATACGGTGGTATCCCCGCGTCCAAAATTATCGGGAAGCTTAAGGATGAGCACATCAAAGCGATGCCGGAGGAGGAGCGTTTTGCATTGGGCTATCGCGTCACCCCGGCCGGGCAGGTGGTTTATTCGCCCCTTCAGGCGAACATTGCCGAGGACGGCGAGATCTCGAAGAGCAAGACAAAGACCAAGGGGCAGCGGCGCAAACAGGACGAGACCGGCGTTCGCGTCAAAGGCATCGACAACTGCCTCGTGCACCTTTCCCGTTGTTGCAGTCCGATGCCGGGTGATCCGATCATCGGTTTTGTCACACGAGGAAACGGAGTCGGAGTACATCGAACCGATTGCGCAAACATTAAGAACATTTTGAAGAATGCCGGCGAGAGCGGACGCGACGCGGAGAAGGCATCGCGTCTTATCGATGTCTATTGGGACGCACGCGGTGAGACCGGGGGCTTCCAGATCGAGGTGTCCATTCTTGCACACGACCGCAACCACCTGCTGGCCGATGTTTCGAACGCGATATCTGAGGAGAAGGTATCAATCCTGTCTGCGTCGCTCAAGGCGATGAAAGATGTGACGGCCAACATCCGGATGACGATCGAAGTGCGAAGCCAGAGCCAGTACGACCGCGTCGTCGGCCGGCTCAAGGCGATCAGTGACGTGATCGAGGTTCGCCGCGGCCACTAAGGAAATTTCGATTCTTGTTAACCGCCCGAAGTTGTGTCCTCCCACCGAAATTGTGTATCACTGGAAATTGCAGCATAGTCGTGAACAGCGGCCTGCTTCTCCTGTTTCGTCCCGGCGGCGGCTCATGCAAAACGAGAGACCACACCGAAGATATCATCTTCAGCGTGGTCTCTTTTTATCCGCTTAAACTGTCATGTGAGCGTTTTTGCAAATCTCTGTGGAAATGTCCCGGTGAGCGGCAATTTGTTTCCGGGATGACGCGGAAATCACGCAGAACCGGTCAGATCTTCGCCATCGAGATGATAATCATCGGCTTGCGTTTGGTGCGTTCGTAAAGAAGATTCCGGATATAGTCCCGCATCTGTCTGGAGTACACGACGCCGGAAAGATCCTTCCCGGGCGTGCAATTCTTGTTGACATAAGAGACGATTTTTTTGGCGCATTCGCTCAGGACCTCCTCGGTTTCGCTCTCATATAGGAAGCCCATCGCTTGTAGAATCGGTGGGTTGATCAGCTTGCATGAAGCCTTGTCTTCGACCAGAAAGACGGTCAATACTCCGTCTTCGGCAAGCATCATTCGATCGCGAAGGACCCGGTTATCGAGCTCGCCGACTCCCGAGCCGTCGATCAGGACGGGCGATGCCGGAACGGGATCGCGTAAGCGTGCGGAGTTCTCACCGATTTCCAGTACGTCGCCGTTGTTCATGATAAAGATGTTTTCCCACGGTTGACCGAGCGACTTGGCGAGCTCGGCATGACGGAATTGCATCCGGTATTCCCCGTGCGCGGGGATAAAGTATTTCGGTTTGATCAACTGGTGGATCAGCATCAGTTCGTTTCGATACGCGTGTCCGGAGACATGGACCTCCGCGAGCGATTCGTATATGACATGGGCACCAAGGCGAAACAATTCGTTGATCAGTCGATAGATCGGTTTCTCGTTTCCGGGGATCAAATTTGCCGAAAGGACGACGGTATCGCCGGGATGAATGTCGACCGAGCGGTGTGAGGCAAACGCCATTCTTGAAAGGGCGGACATCGGTTCAGCCTGACTTCCGGTTGTCAGAATGACGAGCTGATTGTTCTTATAGTGGTCGATGTCGTTGATATCAATCAGGGTATCCGGCTTCATCTGAATGTAGCCGAGCGAATTCGCCGCGGAAAAAACATTGAGCATACTTCGTCCGACCAGCGCGACTTTGCGGTTGTTTGCTTCGGCGGCAGTGAAAATCTGCTGCATCCGGTGCACATGGCTCGAAAAGGTTGCGATGATGATGCGGCCGGGCGTGCTTCTGAACAGTTTCTGGAAAGACTCGCCGACATGCATCTCGGAAGGAGATACGCCGGGCTTCTCGACATTGGTACTGTCCGCTAAAAGAAGAAGAACCTTGCGGTGGCCGTATTCCGCAAGTCGCTGAAGATCAATCGGCTCGCCGTTAATGGGCGTGTAGTCAATCTTGAAGTCGCCGGTGTGAATGATGTTTCCGATCGG